>Ga0207748_1000150_pt1 | contig 70937 bp, 48 predicted proteins | sample HigsolmetaGSP13D_FD_184841 | JGI IMG/M metagenome (GOLD analysis project Ga0207748, IMG submission 184841) | High solid enriched microbial communities from the Joint BioEnergy Institute, USA - SP1-3-D (SPAdes) | ecosystem: Engineered > Bioreactor > SSF (Solid state fermentation) > Aerobic >...
CTCTGCAGTTAAATGGCTACTATGGCCATCAAGAATAAGCAACCGCTTTGCACCAGTTGTATAGCATCTGGAATATGGTTCAAACACCTCTTTCAACCAGTGAAGGCCTATTTCATCTGTTGTCCAGTCATTCTTGCTAGTTGCAATCCACCAGTCTTTGGAAAGTGCAGGTTCTTGATACCAAGCAGCCTGTTGAGATGCTGCTTTCAAGATAATCACTGATGGTATATGAATCTCCTTTGAGCTCACAGTCTCAATGATTGTAACCCATTCACAGTTTCCCTGGATGACTGTACAAGGCCTTTCACTGCATTCTGCTGCAGTAATAACCTTGGAGGTTGAGCAGAGCCCCATTGCAAAGCCAGTTTTATCAAAATTCCAGATGTCATCTTCATGTATGCCATGTTCCTGAATAGCTGCATGTACAGCTTGAAACCATGGTATTATAACTCTTGGATCCTCCTGCTTTGCACACTGGTATGTAATCCTTTGATTATATCTTGTACGCAGCTCAGGATGGCGCTTGACAAATTTATAAGCCCAGTTGATGCCAAGGACTGCAGTAGGATCCTGTAGACACTCACAGAGTAATATTTGTGTCATTGAACACAGAAACTCTGGCCAAATTGGAAAACCTTGTTTATCTGCCTCTAGTAATTGCTGAATAAGTGTTTCCTCTTCAATAGCCTTTAATCTATGGCCATTAGCATGTGTTTCTGTGCGTGGTTGTCTTCCTTTAAGGTGAGTGCAAAGGGTAGCCTCAGGCACCCCAAAAATCTCTGCAACCTTCAGTATTGATTTGACTTTTTGATTTTTATAAGCTGCAATAGCCATTTGAATTCGGTTTTCTTGAGATAAAGGCATTTTTGATAGTGGTGGTGATAAAATGACGTGTTGAAAAAAGGAAGTGGTAGGGTGGAGGAAAATTCATCGCTCAGTGGTATTTGTTGCTCGGTGGTTGATTACGTTACTTAGGTAACATACATACATGAGAAGCAGTTTTTTTTCTTGTATGCAGATAAATTGCGGAGGGAGACACATCTAAGATAAGACAATGAGACAGAGAAAGAGGGAATAGAGATTAGGGCGAGCAAAGGGAAGGTGGCAGGACATGGAGGACTCTGTACAGTACAGTACATATGTTAGGTTAGGTTAGGTAGGTAGATACAGTACAGTTCACGTATGTAATGTATGTACATGTACATATATGTCCTGCCATGCTGATGTTCCATCCTGGTTCCGATTGCTTTCATATACTAGAAGTAGAGTGGAGCAAAGAGCCCCGCCCGTCTATCTATGCAAGAGAGAAATACAAAACAGAAAATTAAAAACAAGGTGCCAGACGCGCCAGAAACTTAAATTCGCACAAAAAATAAAACCGCGTCAATCAATCAATCGAGACTCAAATTCAACGCTTCTCAGAGCCATACTCGCCGTAGTAGCTGCTCACCCGCACAGCGGGAGAGGTGCCAGGCACCTTGAGGAGCCCAGAGTCATAGTTCCGGTGGCCTGCGAAGCCCAGTTTTTCGTCTTGGTAGTAGTCAGTCTCGTCTTCGACGGCGTGGTCTCCCGTCGCCTTCACTGTTGATGAGTATCCGGGGACTGGCTGATCATAATCACGGGTGTTATCATGGACGGTGCTGAGAGGGACGTCGGTGAACCCGTTTGGATCGGGGGGGTGGTTGATATTATGATCGCTCGGCGGCGGCATGCGGCCGCCGTCACCGCGGTTCTTCTCGCGTCTCCAGAAGAGCGTGAGGGCGCGGAGGATGCCGAGCAGCGCGACGAGGGCCCAGACGCCGACGAGGGCCGCCGAGATGAGGGCCTCGGTGAGGATGCCGTCCTCGATCTTGTGGACGACGCGGACGACCGCGGCGCTGATCTTGTCCGAGGCCTCGTCGCCCGGGTTGGCGAGGAAGCTGTCGTCCGGGTTGTCGCTGGCGAGGCTGGCCACGGCGCCGACGGTGAAGGTGTCGTTGGGGAGGTGGGGAAAGTCGATGTGCGCGTGGTCCGAGACCCACGTCAGGCCCTTCTGGATGCCCTGGATCTTGAGCCCGATCAGGCACTCGAAGACGTCCAAGAGGGGTCCGTAGAGCGGGGTTTTGCCGAAGGTGCCGTTGAGCACGTCGGTGGTCTTGTCGACGAAGGCGTTGAGCGTGTCGTTCAGCGCATGCGTGCTGGTATTGACCCAGCCGAAGACCTTCTGGTTGATGTCTCGGTTCGTGGCGTCGATCGCTTTGTTTGCGCCAATGGCCCATTGCTCCGAGGCGTTGTTCAACGAGGACACCACCTTGTCGGCGAACTGGCTGACTTGGCCTGTCAACTCGGGGACGGTCTGCTGGACGGCGCGCAGGAGGAGGAACTGGCAGAGACAGGCGAACAGGCCGGCGACCCCGAGACTGAGAACGAATAGTGCCGACGTCGAGGTCGCGTATGCAAAGGCCCAGCGGACGAGAATCTGCCTCCGGCTGTTGCTGAAGTGACTGGCAGCCTTGATTCCCACGGTCGAGGTGTAGGGTCGGGACACGATGTAAACGACGTCCATAGGGTCGTGGGCATCCTTTCGAACCAGAACAGAGCGATCCTTCATAGCTCGCCAGCGCCGGATCTCACACCAGGCCATGGGAATGCACGCCAAAGCGGCGGCAATGGCAATGACAGCAATGAAGATCTTCCGGGCCGTTCTGACCATGTCTGCTACGCCGTCGAAAAAACTGTCGATGCCATCGTTGTCGTTGCAGAATGTGAGTTGTTCCTTTGCAGGGATGGGGAAAACGGAGCGATCGAACTTGTATTCGACCATGGATGAATTGATGAGCTTCTTGAGCTCCTCAAAGGGCAGCCTAATGACGTTGTTTGTGAAGTCCTGTACTTCCGTGAATGTTGGGATGGATTTGTTGAGAGAGTGGAGAGAATCAGTAATGGACGACGGAAGCTGGATGTGTTCAAGCTCTTCAATAGGGCCCGACATGTTGACTTGAGGTATTTTCTTCGGGGATCCGAAAGCACTGGTGATGGTATTAATCCCACCGATGAATTTGTTAATATCATCTTGGATTGTATTGGCAACATCAGCGATATCATCCCCGATCTTCACAAGCGTCTTGTTCACAAAGCCCATGACATCGTCGATCACGCCTAAGGCGACATCCACGCTTCCTCTAACAGCTAGAGTGATGAGGCACAGGTATGTCTGCGTCAACACGTTGATGTAGAAGACCACGATCTCTTCGACGCCGGTTACGGTAAGCATGAGCATGGACATGAGACCGTTGACGGCTTTCTCGACCCCATCGGCGGTTATTTCGTTTATTCCCTGCGCCATGTAATGAGGCATAGAAGCCATGGCGCTCCCCATCGACTCGACGCTCGTGCAGGCGGAGAGTGCATCACGCTTAGCTGTATCCATGTCGCCCTCGAGATCCGAAACTGCGAACAGGGTCCGCACAAGGACAAGCAATAGCAGGATGGTCCATCGATTGAGCCATATTTGAGAGAGGCGAGCTCGCAAGCCAAGGTAGGGAGTGATGTCGTCTGGATGGAGAGGTTGCAGGACCCTCTGAGAACCATTAGGATCGTGTGCTCCATATGGTGGAAGGAGCGGAAATATCGACCGCCCAGATCTCCAAAAAACCATGATGGCAGCCCAGTTCGAAGGACAACGGCGTAGGTAGTAACGGACTCCAAGTCGAACGTGTAAGTGCTGCAGCTAGACAGGAGTTCAATATAGGACTCAGAACTGTTTTGACAAGAAAGAGGGAAAGAGATATCAAAGCAAGATTCAGAGATTCAGAGACTGTCTCGCGCAGCGAGACGGGGAGTAATGCCGTCTATTATTCAAGTCTATTGTTGGTGAATAGGAAGACTCATAACAAAGGAGATTCGTCACCGAAACAAAAGGAGCAATGCCTGAATAGAAGTGAATACCTAGGTGGTAACAAACGCCAGATACAGGAAAAACCAGAACAGAGCACCTCCATGCATGTTGAAGGCAAGGGTAATCTCCCATATAAGGGAACTGCCCGCATAAGGCATTAAAATTAGACACACGGAACGCACTCTCGCCGCCAGAAACCAGTAGGTCATCAGGAAGGAGATCTGAAACAAAACATTAGAGCTAAAAGCTGATCGATTTGCCAAAGAATCATTATGTCGGCTTTCACAATGGCCATTGACTGGTGTGTTGTGGTGTGCGAGAGAAGCGCTGCATCCCAAATAGACCAACAGTAGGCGCTTAAGTCCGACAATTCACAGCCAGTCCTTTGTTCCCCGCCATGTCGACATGAAGAGTGTGGAGCGCTTGGCTCTTGATACACAATGATGAAGGCCCATGACAGTCTAGGAACATGGTCCCAAGCTCTACTCAGCAGCCGCCTTAGTGGTGTTGATTTTCTGGGGCACTTCTCGCTGAGGAGTGTTCAGCGTCGGCGATGCCGCCGCGCGCGCAAACCTAGCATTAGAAGAAACAGGAGCTTAAACTGCCCCTGACGCTATCATGTCAGCCATGGATGCCCAGAGCTATTTGTAGAAACGGGCTTGTGGCCTCTATTGTTCCCCATTGTTTCTTTGTGTGTGGTGAATGAACAATGAATGATTCGAGAAAAAGATGATCGGCTCGAGCCTCGTGGTGAAGGCGGAGATGACCTCAAATCACGTGCTCAGAGAGATCGGGCTTCAGTTGCTAGCATCTCATCTTCCTGTAATCACTCCATTCGACAAACAAAGTCGTGATGGATTCTAGAGGCCGTGGTATCCAACTGAAAAGGCATCCCTCTCAATGCCTTTGTGATACCATCAACTAAGGACTACACATATATTCCTTTCTTTTTGACCTACTTGGTAAAGATACACGTGACCGAGGCGCGTTCTTGAAACGGGGAGAAACGCCCACCGCAAACCAGCCGCAGCCCGCGGCATGCGAATGAGGCCGATAAAAATAGATGATGCCAGCTCAGAATGATTCGGTCGGAATCCTTGGGCGTACTTTTCAGGACTTCGCCAGCCCAAGACAATGCCAGCAAGACTTCTCAACCGCCCTTCAGGCATCGAGTCCGATTGGATCTTCTGGAGTAGGGGCTTACTGTGACCAATGAATAACAACATTGTTCCAGAGTGCTGCTTGTCAATAATGTACTTTGGAATAGTGGAAAAATGTGAACTAGTATTTGCATTGGCGGATTCTTGGAACGATGCATCATAACCAAATGGGTCGATTAGCATACAGTGAACGTCGGCATACCAAATCCAAGTAGCGCTCCATCATGCATGAGTAATCATTAAACGAACCTACCATGAAGGGGACAGGAACGGATTCTTGACTGCAGGAAAAGAAGAGTAGAGACACAAGATGCGAAGCATGTCCTCCTTGGAAAAGACCATCCACAACAAAAATATTTGAGATAATCGCGAAGTCATGAATACCCCAGCGGAGGCAAGTTATTATGCGCAAGAAATGCGTGCAGCTCTTTCCAAGAGCAATAACAGCCTAGTAACACGATCACAGTCATGACGCCATAAGAGACCATTCTAAGGTATCTCAGGTTAGTCACGGAGTGTGGACCTGTTGAAAGAGATGGGACCAAAGTGGCCATCTGCGCCGCGCGTGAAGGTCGTCCAGGGCAATACTGTTTGATCGAGTTCATCATGTGCCACAAGGCAGCTCAACAGAGCTAGCTGAGGATGGCGTTTTGCAGATTCATCGAAACACAGACAATATTACGGTCATTGCGGGTCATATGGCTGGCACTCATCTTGCCGTAAGGACATTTGTCCATGGAGACAGTTTATGTCGCATATTACGAAATCCTTGGTGGGCTGGGCTAGTTGGACTGTTGCTTCTGTGCAGCATGCTGCTGCTGGGCCATGGCTGCATACCACATTGCAACGTAATTATGGTAACCACCATAGATGGCATAGGGATCAGCGCTATCGGCGCCCTGCTGAGCTGCCTGACTAGGGTCATGCTGTGTATAAAGCTGTTGGGTTTGTGAGTACCGACTATATTCTTCATCACGGCGATATCCAGAAGCACGGTTCTTTTGTTCCTGCCTCTGTTAGCTGATGGGAAAGTAGGCCTGGGGTCGCCCTTACCACACTGGTGATTTTATTCATAATCACAATTTTTGCTTGTTCTATTGCATTCCTAGATCCTACCAACTGAATTTCTCGTTCAATATCTCGACCATATGGGGGCTGCACATTTATTTTGCAGCCACTAATATTTTGCATTTCTCTGACAGTTTCCCCTCCTGCGTACCTGTTAGTCATAAGAGCCATGTGTGTAAGTAGCAATTGTCTTACCTTTACCGATAATCTTGCCAACAGTTTCACCGGGAACAAATATAGTATCGTTAATCCTCTCTCCGGAGGCTGAATCGCCTCTGGACATCAAAGGAGCACCTCGGGTTCCGTCTCGCTGAATTTGGTTCACTGACTGCCGAGTATCACTCTCGACGATCTCTAAGATGAGATCCTTCGCTCTCTGGGTAGCCTTTGGGGATCCTATCAGGTTCACCGGACGAAGACCGTTGACACTCCTGCTCTCTCCAACAATATTGATATGGCAACCGCTGCGATCTTGGAGGTCCCTAATCGTTTCCCCGCCACGGCCAATTATGAGGCCGACTGTCTTATCAGGAACCATTATCTGTGAAGCATTATCGCCTTCTCGCGGAGGCTGGCTGCTGAACTTTGGTGGTCCACGCTCGGACCAGTCAAGAACACCTGCACCAGACCTCAATCCACCATTGTCGCCGATGATCCGGTCCAATTCGGCTTTCGCATTGCTCCTGGAAGCCCAACTTCCCGAAATCCTGCACAGTCTCGTTGGACCGGCCTCATGGCCATTCAAAAACTGTACTCGCGCTCCAGTTTCAGCTTCGACTCTTCGCAGCTTCTCGCCCTGTCGCCCGATTATCAGGCCAACGAGTTTGGAATCAATTGAGATTGTCTCGGAGTTATCATCACCACCGGCTCGACCCAGAGGAGACATTTCGCCTCCTACATAGGATCGTGCTGGCGGGGGTGAAAAGCTGCCCCGCCTACGTGCTCCAGGACGAGGCGAAAAAGATCGGTCTCTTATGTAGCCACGATCGCTGCCACCACGATCATCTCGACGTTCATCACGGTAAGGATTATAGCTGTCTCTGAGACTATTACGCGTGGTTCGAGGAGGGCTACGGGAGGGAGACCGGGAGCGACGATACGACCGCGAGCTGGCTCTAGTATCTGCTCCTCGCGGTTGTACTGTTCCCGAATGAGTTCCAACAAAACAAAGGTCGATTTCAGGACAATGGAAGACAATTCGTACCTTTGTCTGCGGTGATACCACGGACTTTGTCGATTGCCTCAGCAATGTTGACTGAGCCAGTACTGACGGGCTTTACCCCACTGAGGTTTAAGCTCCCAGTACTATCAGGGGGAGGTAGTGCAAAATTCATCTTGCCGACAGGTGCTATCGATGTGGGAAATGTTCCACCAGATGGAGTTCCTGGTCCGGAGTGACCTAGAGGAGTTTGGCCAGTGGTCCCACCCGGTTGTTGAGCGACTGTCGGCGAACAGCATCAGCTAAATACAGCGGCATTATCGGACAACTCAAGAATCAATGGTAAATACCTAACGCAGCCAGAATTTGAGAGATGTTCTGTTGACCGGCCATTGCTGCATGCCACTTCAACTCCGTTCTGTGCTCTCTGGCAGGAGTGAGCCTGCTGTTGAGAGCCACGCGGAGCGCCGTGAAGGCAAGCAGCAGTACAATTGATGCAGATGTCGCTCTGGCCGCTAGATGCTGTAGAATAAGGACGGGCAACCTGCAACAAACCAAGATGGCCGGACGAAAGTGGCCCGGCCAGGTCGAGCTGACCAGCTGGCGACGCGATGCGTACCAGGACAAAGGATGGGGTGCTGCTGACTAAGGCGTCTCCGCCCGCACGCCGCTGCCCCGCGCGCGGCGCCAAACCGCAAGCGGCATAGCCCGCCAGGCTACCCGCGCACCAGCCTCAACCCCGGTTTCGCGCAGCATCTAATATGAACGACCGACAACCAACAACTCCAGGGAGAACAGAGATATCTGATTGACTTCCACACCCAACTGCGATATGGTCCTTGCGAAAGGCCTTATCTAGCGTGATGCTGACTGGATAAGGGTTGCAAGGTGGCCTTTTTCATCCATACTGTGGACAGCTCGTTCAGTGCATTTTGTTTCCAGCTGTAACCCTAAAATGGACCACGGTCCTCTAAAAAAAATGATCCATTTCTCATTGCATTCTTTCTTCGGAAAGAAGTATACATTCTTCTAGTGTCTGGCACCCATGCACCTATCTGCCAAGCTATTCGACATGAGGCTGTCTATTGTTTTGCGTAGAGCATGTCAATGCTGCTCTATGCTTCGTCACTCTCTACCGGTCTCTCGATCAGTTTCTTATTATACCCAAGTGGAAGACTGATGAACCTAGCCAGGTTGGGTCTTTCTTCTAAAAAAAACCTGCACATACAATTGTGGCCCGAGCTTTTCAAACAATCTGGAGTACAATTGCTTTGTTCCAGTCTGTCCCTTTTACAATCATGATGGAGTTGACGGGGATATTCATCAACAATGAAAGTATGATATGAAACATACAACAGCAGCAGCAGCAACTTGCATAGCTCTTTGAACTTGATGTTGTTATTGCCTTGAGCCTTAGTGGCAATGTTTCCTGAGTGCAGTCTTTCACGCCCGAGTGATCTCGGAACCATTCTTTCAGGACTAGCGCCCCTGCTCTTTGCTGTGTATCTGTGAGAACTGACAGTTCTCTTTGAGGTGAATATGGCGGAGCCCGCCGTCCACCTGGAGCATCACGCTTAGGAAGTCCTTTCCCTCCTCCATTGTTATTTTGCTGCACCAGCCGCTCGCTTCTCTTTCACAACAAACCACCAAGCCGCGCACAATACCACGACATCACCGCACGCGTATCATGCAGCTGTGGCTTGATTCTCTTTGATGCCTAGGTGAGTTCTCTTCCAATAAAGGGTCTTGATAAGCGCGGCTGTGCTCACCTCTCTCAGACGGGACCTCACCAGCCACACCTGCAACATGGGCCTCAACGCGAGTGCGGACAGGAGCAACTCGGAGGAGCCAGCTTCTGGGAACCCTTCTGGGAACCCAGAGGGCTCTGGCCCTGATGCCACTGGTCGTAGCTGCGTGATTGCTATGGATGCTGATGAGCTCTTTGAGCGAATCGCTGGACTGCCCAGTAACACAATACAGGATGAGACACTGTGTCTGGCAGTTGATGATTGGGACAAAGACGAGCCCTCTATCTACTTAATAACTGATGATGGTACGCCACTCGATAACATTTTTGAGGACTCTCTGCACCCCACTGGGCATCACTTGGAGTTCCGTTTCAAGTTTCCACTAGATTATCCCGGGGGCCGGCCTGGCTTTCTAGGTTGCACACGAGACTTCCTTTGGAGCAAAACTGCCTTGGGGATCACCTGCATCTATCTGGGCCAAAGCGCGGACGCGTACTTGAAAGCCATTAAGAAGTCCGTTTCCAAGAAAAATCGCCCGCGATTTAGTCAGGCCGTTTCAGCCTTCGGCACTCAGGTCTCCTGGGCGCAAGACATCTCAAAGCCAAACATCATCAATTTCAGAGTCAGGATCGACAAGGAGGAGGCGGCCTTGATTATTGTAGACAGCGAGAGCAAGGCATACAAGGAAGAACTCGGTTCTGACAAGGTATGTGTCCTACGTGAATATTGGTCTTCGACTTACTCATGAACTGCAGCAAAAATTCATCAACGCGGCTATCCTCCCGCTTCGAATCTTGCTCCGAGTCACCTGGTGGAAGGACCATCTTAGGACCAGCGCGGTCAGGATGGCAATAGAGAAGCGCCTTCAGCAAGGACCTGCGGGGTCTGAAAGTACAAACCCAGAGGATCAGTGGTGGTGGCCCATTGTTTTGGAAGAACAGCGAAAAGCAAGGACTCGTGGAGCTGCGACAGGTGCCGCCATGGCGACAGGTCGTTCAGTGTCTGCCGACAACGATCCTACTGATCACAACATGTCCGCAGAGGCCAAGCAACCCTCTTCACAGCCTCCTTCTGACCAACCTCCTTCTGAGCAAGTTGCTTCTGAACAACCCTCTGAGCAACCTTCTTCTGACACTAGCGAGACTGCAAAGAACGATCTCAACACACCAGAAGATCCTCAGCAGCTCGTTTCTTGTCCAATTACATCTTCAAAGTCCAAGAAGAAAGCCAAGAAGAACAGAAAGAAGCGGAAGAACACGACAACCCCACAACAGATGGACTCCTGCAACACGGATCCTACTGCTGAACAGCCCTTCACTGTTATCTCAGAGGCCCAAAGCAGTGCGTCAGCTACGGATCCTTCTTCCATCACCCTCGCTGGACGTGATATCCCACCAGCAGATCTGACATCAACTCCTACTCTTCCTTTTAATGATGATGACAACACCCAGAGCAAGGACATGAGCCTAGCAAGCAAAGACACACTGTCTGAGCAGAACGACTCACCATCATTAGAACCACCTTCCGCCACGTGTGTTGCTCCTGAGAATAGACCAGAGATCATGGACACAGTCTCAGTCACAGACTCGCTTTCTCCTTCTTCAACGCCTATTCCTCTGCCTTCTCCACGAGCTACTTCTCGACCTCCAGACAAGAGTCATGAGTCCACGGAATCGTTGGAAGTGACACCCCTTACTGAAAGCTACACTCACCTCCAACTTGCTCCTGTCAACACAAATCTACCTTCTGAGATCAGTCCCGCTCCTCACCAGCTCTCGGGAACAGACACGCTAGTTTCAGACGATGAAGGTGCTGGCAACCTTGGAGACAATCACAAACGACGCGCCGATGCCATAAGACTGATTCGCGCTCGGACTCTGTCCCGCTTATCCCCCGCTGAAGAGTCTGCGGCAACAGAGCTACCAACACCACATAGCGAAGGCAGTTCTCACCATCAAGAGTCTACCGACTTAGATCAAACTCCTTCTGAAAAAGCTGGTATGAGTACGTCAAAGAAGAAAAACAAAAAGAAGAAGCAGAAGCAGAAGCAGAAAGAGAAACACATCTCTGACCAGCCGAGCGCGTCCCCTTCTGGCAACGAGACCACGCATCATCCTTCTGGCTTACTTCCGCAAGACGCAACATCCATAGCCTCTACAGACACAGCAGCTGAGCAGGATCTTTCCAGCCAAGTATCACCCACTGAATCTGTCCCAAAGGAGACTACACAGGTAGCCATCTCTCACCCATCGTTGATACAACCCTTCCCGATGACCTTGAAATCCGAGGAGCGCCCCAGAAGACAAGACAGAAAGTCTTGTCTTGATCCTCTTGCTCTAGAGTATATCCCTAATTATCAGTCAGGAGATGGCTTTCTTTCTCGGCCTAAAGGATCTCCCTCAACATCATCTTCCGATGCATCAGAATGGAAGCAACGACTTGGAATCGAAATCTCGGCTCGTGAATCGAGAGACATTACGAAAGACGAAGGGAATATCGCGAGTTCGGAAACTACGAAGTACCAGAAGACTACGGAAAGCACATCTGACTCTCCTACTACTCTCGCTCCTTCTGCTTACTCCTATCAACGTTTGTCCACAAATGATACCGACTTCTCACTTTCTCTGTCTTCCTCTAACGACCAACTATCCACTGCTTCAGCATTTCAAGAAAAGGAATCTAGCAAGATCCAAGATGACGGCACAATCTCCGCCTCCAGAACAACAGACACGGATCATAACACCACCCAGAGGACTCCGACAGCGATCTCTGAAATCGGCACTGATCTCCAAACCGTCCACTCACCTACTATCCGCTATCCTGTCGAAGAGCGTCGTGTAGTAACTAGCCAGTCTATCATTCTGTCAACCGAACCCAGTCTATCCAGACGCGCATCTAGAACTTCTATCCGAGACCGCCTATCACCTATCCACGAATCACCAGTTGAAATGGTTGCAGACGAGAAGGCAGTGCGAGATTCACCACAACCATATGATCAAGATATCAGATCCGCTACAGAGCACAGTCATCCATATCTGCCCGATACTGCTAGCACGGAATCTATTGCCCATATCGCTCAAGAATTCTCCATTGAAACACGAGGCAACCAAGAAACCAGACAAGTCGAACTTACAACGCCTGAGGCTGTACAAGACCATCAAGGAATCGTTACATCGTCAAGCGCAGCGAGCTCCAATTTCGCCAGCAGTCATGCCCATCCCTCTCCATCGTCAACACACAGCGGACAAGGCGCCTCGACAATCCAGCGCCCACAAGGGTTCTTTTGGCAACTCGATAGCCATGGCTTCCCATGCGCCAAGGCTGACTGCGACAAGCGCTGCAACTCGTGGGATGGCGCGTCGGTCATCTGCCCGCGCTGCGGACCGTTCTCGGAAGTCCGCTACTGCGGCTTAGAACATCTCTACGCAGATATCAAGCAGCACTGGGCCTTCTGCGGGCAGATGACCTTCCGCCATCCCTGCCGAGAGAACACGATTCCAAGAGAGCAGAGGGAAGGACCGCCACTGCTGCCCAGCCGCCATCAATGGGACACCCCGGAGCGGCACCGTCAAGCCGTCTACCATTCCACCAACCGGGATGGTGACTACTTCATCTTCGCCGACTGGGCGGAGTTCGTGGCGGCTGGGCAGCCAGCCAACAACGTGGTGGTCCGGTGCTCCAACCGGATCCTCTGCGTTGTCAAGTTCGACGGGGCGGCGGAGAAGGATCGATTCCGCCGAGTGCTGGGGGTGTGTTTGTTCGGTAAGCTACTCTTGCTCCCCTCCCTGTATATATATAGGTTGGCTATATATGAACTGTTGGCTAACGGCCTTTTCTGCAACAGCCTCCATCGAGGTTGTAAACCTCGTCGATTACTTATTCCGCCTAATCCGCGACAACCTGCGGACCCGGGGGGAGTGGAGTGGCGAGCTCGACACCGCGCTGCGATATCAGATCCAGCACGAGCTCGCCGTGGCCTTACCCCCGGGGATCACCGGGCAGAGACATGCCTGCGAGACAGAGTGGGACGGGCGCAACGCCCGTCACTGCACGGACCCGGTGTGCACCGCGGAGCGTCGCCCGCTCCTGGGCGATCTTGGGATGGGTCGGGGCTTCCGCCGCCTCTGCGACTACATGGAGTCGAGCCACTGGCTCCTCCGCGCGGCGAGAATCACCCATCCCACGATCGCCCAAGTAGCGGCGCGGACGAGGGGGGAGGGTTTCGACGAGGTCCTCGAGGAGGACAGGAGGTTGTTCCGGCGTGGGGAGGGCTGGGATGGTGCCGGGTCCGGGGAGATGGAGATTGAGGGCGTCAACGTCTGAGTTGGCTCTCTCTTTTTCGGAAGAGAGGCTGGCGAGGACGATGGCGTCCCTCGACCTTCCATCTCCCTTTGGGCCCGGTTTACCAGACCAAACCCTCCCCGGGGAAAGGGCAGAATGGTGTGGTGGTTTTTGTTTCTTTATTTATCGATGCTGAAATGTGGGGTCCTGTCTCTGTGTTTGTCTTTTGTTCTCCTGATTTTTCTTTTTTTTCTTTTTTTCTTCTTGTCCTTTTGTATTTTCTTTTTGTTTCTCTGGCTGTATTTGTTTTTCTTTTTTTTTTTCTTTCGTGTGCTGTCTCTGTATTTTCCTTCTTTTCTGGTGTTCCAGTTTGCTTTTCCTTCTTTTCCCTTAATTTTTCTCTTTGTATTCTTCTTTCTTTGCTTTCTTTTTGTATTAATATGACATGTGGGGTGTGTTGTGTTTTTATTTTTTTTCTCTTTTTTCTCCTGTATTTTTACTTTTTATTTTAGTGAAGAAAGAGCAATAGGTAGTGCGATTCTGAGAGGTCTGGTCCTTTTCCGGACTCACTTGTTTTATTCTTTTTTCTTGTATTTCCCTTGTAGATGGTATATTCTAGATTCTACTTAAAGACACAGCCGCTCACGGATCCTTATCCCAAAATCTTGCGAGTTTGCTCCCGCCCCCAAGAAGCCAACTCACAGCGCCGGCGTACAAAATCCACCTTTCCCCCTTCTTTATATTTAAAGTTTTCCACCGACAAAGGCGATTCTACCGCACGATGTACTTCTTCAGTCCACGCAACCGCTCCTTGGCCGTCTCGAGGACGTCGTCATTCTTGCAGACCGCGAAACGGAGGTAGTCCTCGGCGATGTGGGCGTTCTCGTCGGTATAGAACTCGGTCGGCGGGATGGCGGCGACGCCGACCTCTTGGATCAGGAACCAGCAGAGCTTGAAGTCGCGGGGGCGGCAGGCGACGTGGGGCGGGAAGGGGTAGCCCTCGGGGAGTTTGACGGAGGCCATGTTGGCGAGGACGAAGTAGCCGCCTTCCGGGTCGGAGTACTAAGGTAGTGATTGGAAGGTCAATACAGTGTCTATAGCAAGGGAAGGGGAGGAAGGTAGCGTACAGGAATGCCTAGCTCGTCAAAGACCTCGCAGAAGCGCTCCATCTTCTTCTTCATCTCGGTGCGGCTCTGGTCCCAGAAGCCGACCTTGTCCGCCTGCTCGAAGGCCACGGCAGACGCCTCCTGCAGCGGCGACACGCTGCTGTAGCATATCCGGGTGTGCGCGGCCGCGACGAACTTGATCAGATGCTCCGGCCCGATGAGGTAGCCGACTCGCCAGCCAGTAGCGTAGAAGGCCTTGCCCGCGGAGCCGACGGTCAGGGTGCGCTCCCAGAGCTCCGGGGACAGCGTTGCGATCCTGGTGAACGGGACGTAGTAGAGGCGGTCGTAGACCTCATCCGAGAGGATGATGATGTTGTGCTTGACGCAGAGGTCGCCGATGCGCTGGAGTTCCTCGCGCGAGAAGACCTTGCCGACGGGGTTGTGGCTTATGGTTGGTTAGTTTGCCCTGCAGGTGCATGCATATATCCGGCGAAGATTTGCTTACGGAGAGTTGAGAACCTGGCAGAAAGTCAGCTTCTGTCTACAAGGACTCTGTTATGGTGATTTCTACTCACAATCATTCTTGTATTGGGGTTGATCGCCTTCTCGAGCTCTTCAAAATCGATGGTCCATTCCGCAGCGGAAGACGTCCTAGTCGCTCCGTCCTTGGGTGGATGAAGCGGAACGTATCGAATCTTGCCGCCGGGCATTTCGATGTTGCTGATATACCTATGCCGGATGTCAGCTCAATGCGTAAGATCTCAAATTCTTTTTTAGATCACTAACTGATCAAAGAAAGGTTCGAAGATGATGACTTCATCGCCCGGTTCGATGAATGCCATGAAGGCGCTCAACATTCCTGTGATAACCGTGAGCTGAGCTCAAGCCCAGGAGAAGGCTACAGACCAACCTTCATTGGCTCCGGTTGTGATGGTGACCTCCGTGTCAGGGTTCAGCTGCCGGCCGAAGAAAGGGGAGTACGCATCGGCGATGGCTTTCTTTAGGCGCGGTCGACCCTGTAAAGCAAAGTTTTTTTCAGTGAGCAAAGAGGTCCAGACTCAAGCAAGACCGAGCGACCAGGTCCATACCTTCGTGGGCGAGTACTGGTTGCATTCAACCCTATCCAGGGCTTCCTTGGCGGCATCGATAGCGAACTGGGGAGGGTTATAGCCGCTGGTTCGAGCACCGATCAGCATCCCATTCCTCTCCCGAGCAATGCGACGTCGCATACTCACAAAAACCCTTGGCCCATGTTCACAATCGGCTGGATCGGAGAGGCGGCGGCGGCTTCGTTAACAATGGACCTGGCGGAACCGGTCAGCAAACTGTCAATACCCAGGCAAAAAAATCTACACACCAGACATCTTGTCTCTGGCCAGCGACCCGCTTGGCCGGCCGGAAGGGATCCTTACGAGCAGGCGTTGCGGACATGGCTCTTACAGCGAGAAAAGACGAGCGGGGAAAAGTAGACCGGGGGACGAAAGCTGCGGGGATGCCTGAGGAACAGACGCGGAGGCCGGTGAGCGCTTGGTTTAAGCAGCTGCGGGAGGAAACGATCATGGAGCGAGCGAAGGGAGGCTACCAACGACGGCCGGCTCAATTGAATGAATTTGAAAGGCCAAAGGAGTGGAGATTGCCGTATGTGCAACTTTTCATGACTGTACGGCGATAAGCACCGTCGCGGCGGCGATGGCGTGCTCGGGCGCTCCGCAGCCTCGGCCGAGCGTCCGGCGGATATTGCTGCCTGGTTCTTCAGGCATCTTAAGGCATGTACGGCGGAGCTTCGGACTTGGCGTTGCGACTGCGTCCGCCTGCGCGTCCCGGCACGCGTCGCCGAAGCCCTGGCCGAGAGACCGCAGAGCGCCAGCTGATAATCATAAGCAATTCTCCACCACAATCCATTGCATCTCTTCAGGGCTACGGACCGTCTCTTTTTTTCCTGCCACGCCTGATGAACCTATCATCATGGTGTCCTGCCCGATATGTGGAAAGAACGTCAAGGAAATCAGGATCAACGACCATATAGACTCCGAGTGTAAGAGCTTCATCGATGAACCAGACACAAGCCAAGGGGACGCCTCTTCGTCCCAGAAGACCCCGGTCTCCAGCTTCTTCCAGCCTGCATCTGCACGCAAGGCATCGCTACAGTCCTCTCGGTCCAAGGATCCTACCAGTTCATCACCGAGTCTCCACGCCAAGCGGCCCCCTCCGCAGGACCCTGATATCGTGACGGATACGAAGCGGACGAGACAGGAGCAGTCAACGGCAGATGCAGAGACTCCGGCCAAGAAGCCCAAGACGAGCGCGTTCCAGAAGGCCGCCCCGTTGGCGGAACGCATGCGCCCCCGGACTCTCGATGAGGTCTGTGGCCAGGAGCTTGTCGGGCCCAACGGCGTCCTTCGTGGGCTTATCGAGGAGGACAGGGTCCCCAGCATGATCCTGTGGGGCGGACCAGGCACGGGAAAGACAACCATCGCGAGGGTTATCGCTTCAATGGTTGGCAGCCGGTTCGTGGAGATCAACAGCACCAGCACCGGGGTCGCAGAGTGTAAGAAGCTCTTCGCCGACGCCAAGAGCGAGTTGAGTCTCACCGGAAGGAAGACAATCGTCTTCTGCGACGAGATCCATCGCTTCTCCAAATCGCAGCAGGATGTCTTTCTGGGCCCCGTGGAGAGCGGGCTGATCACGCTTATCGGAGCCACGACGGAAAATCCGTCGTTCAAAGTTCAGAGCGCCCTGCTTTCGAGGTGCAGGACATTCACGCTGTCGAAACTGACCGACGATGATATCGTGTCAATCCTCAACCGAGCTCTGGAGGTGGAGGGGCCGAACTATTCGCCGACGGCATTGGTTGATGAGGAGTTGATCCGATACCTCGCAAGCTTCGCAGATGGCGACGCCAGAACAGCACTGAATCTTCTGGAGCTCGCGATGGATCTGTCGAAACGTGCGGGAATGACCAAGGAGAAGCTCAAAAAGTCGCTGACCAGGACACTGGTTTATGACCGTGCAGGAGATCAGCACTACGACACGATCTCGGCCTTCCACAAGTCGATCCGCGGGAGCGATCCCGATGCGGCTCTGTACTATCTTGCTCGCATGCTCCAATCTGGAGAAGACCCGCTCTACATTGCTCGACGTCTCATTGTCGTGGCGTCGGAAGACATTGGTCTGGCGGACAACAGTATGCTGACGCTCGCCATCTCTACCCATAGCGCCGTCGAGAAGATCGGGCTCCCTGAGGCCCGCATCAACCTCGCGCACGCCACCGTCGCCATGGCGCTTTCGAAGAAGAGCACGCGTGCGTACCGCGGATTGAACAACGCCATGGCGGCACTCCAGGAGCCCGGGGTCGCCGGGCTGCCCATCCCGTTCCACCTGAGAAACGCCCCCACCAGACTGATGAAGGAGCTGGGATACGGCAAGGAATACAAGTATAACCCGGACTACGTGGATGGGCGTGTGGCTCAAGAGTACCTGCCGGAAAAGCTGCGAGGGCGACGGTTCCTCGAGGATCACGACCTTGGACTACAAGTCGATCCCGATCTGGAAGATGAGGATGGCCATCTGCAAGCTGAGGAAAGGTGACCCCACCCTTCTTGGCAGCCTGGGTCAGGACATGTCTTTCCATCAGTCTTATATCCTGCGACGGCCGTAAGCGCAACGTGATTGGCGTGGTGTGGCTTCTAGATACCTGCCTACTGAGCTCGGAGGTAGACAGGTACCTAGGCACATGGGCTTGGCTTGGGCGGCCAGGACGGATGAGACCTGGGTAGCGAGAAGAGTGACGCTCTCGATCGCACTCACGTGCCCTCATGGCGTCTTCGTCTCATGCTCCGGCAGCCCAGTCTCCCAACACGATTCCTTGGACAAGAGACGGTTTTCGAGTGATTCTGATGACTAGAGCGTGGTGAACTTACATACAGCGGCCATCTGTCCGGCGGTAGTTAGTACTTCTCCCCGTGTCGGAGAACTGGGCGACGGTGTGAGGGTCGAAGACGACGCGGTGCCCGTGCAGCGGAGAACCACGTCTCGAGATCAGTATACCGCGTGAGCGCCTCATATTCAATTCTTGGCGGTCTTCAGGCATCATTAATGGACCATTCCTCTGGAACACGTCTTCTTTTCCACATTTAAGGGATTCTGACGCTGACACTCGTCACTGACGAGCGAAGTGTCCGTCCTTGGGGATGCGGGGAATAAACAGCATTGTGCCGGCCATACGACACCGCCTGGTTCACCGCCTTCGACCAGCCAATGAGCGTCCGAGTCAACAACGCGCTTTACCGCAACGGGTTCACGCCATACCGGATCGGGCCGCGGCGGCCCAGCAGGTTGACTCGAGCTCTGCCTCCGGGCCCTAGGGCGCCGCTGTCGCGCAGCCTCTCAGCAGCAGAGCCCCCCGGCAGCGTCTCGTTTCTTCTCGACGCAGGTCCTTCTATGAGTCCTCGTCGTCTCGTCCTTAAATACGTCCTGTTCCCCCCCTTCCGCCCTCTGTTGCGCTTCCCTTCTCTCCTGCGCGGTTGTTCTCATCTTCCCACCCGTCCTGTCCAGCGTGCCCTAACTCCTCGCCCGGTGCCAGGCTTCACCCTCCTTTACCCACCTGCGTTACCCCAAATCCTGGTCTCCTTTGCCTGCTCCTCTCTCACCTTGCTGAACCTCCTATATATACTCTGTTCCGGGTCCTATCGTTAGCTTTCCTCGATGCCCTATTCGGTAGCAGCCCCGGCTTCGTCTTCTTTGCAATGACAGCCCTGTTCTCGACGACCGCCGTTCGTCTCTTTGGCTCTGGCTTTGCCGCTGCCTTGGGCTGCCTGCTACCATGGCCCATAATATGTTTCCCGACAACCTTTCCTACGGGCCACAATACTCCCTTGCGATGACTCCCTCTCCGGCCTCCTCCATTCCCTGCTCATCCTCACCCTTAAGCTCGTCCTCAGTTAGGAAGCGTCCGCGGCCTCTAGTTCTCCAAACCCGTCCTGATCTTGTAAGTGTCTATACACAGCTTACGTTCTTGGCAGCCTTGGACTGCCGTTCATGTCTGCTATTTTGTATCGTCGTGATCCGTCTACGTCCAGAGTCTCTAACTATCATTCTATTTCCAGCTTCCGCAGACTGTCGGGCAGCAGACTGGTACAGAAACTCCAGCCTATGTACCTCATCACTATTCTCCTCAACCCCCATATGGCCTTGTTACGCATCTTCAGCCTATCAGTGTGCCATACCGTCTGAATAGCCATGCGCCCCAAACAGGTGCGGAAATGGGGAGCAGTTCATATTCCTTTTTCCAAAATGCGAGGCCAAACCACATCACTCAACCCGCCTTGACCCCCAGTATAACGGAGAGCTCCTTGTCCAGTTGCCTTCCTGCTGCCCACGGGCCCACCATCTCTTCTCCCAGCTTGATCTCAGAGTCACCAGGATACTCTCAGACCATCTCTGAGACCTCTTTACGAGTCCTGACGTGGCATACCAGTCAGACTCACGGTTCACCCGCCTGGCAGAGTAACGACTATGGCTCGCAGCAGCAGCCTATGGTCCAGCTGGACACTTACGTTCCAGCCTTTGAAGCCCAACCAATAGTTAAGCATGAAGGGCAGTGTAAGCTTTCCATTTCCCCAGTTATCTACACTTCGAGTCTAACAGACTTAGCTGCCATGAGGTCGAGTCGTCGACGTTATCATCCATTGCAGTCTTCCCACACGCGAAGCAATGGTTCGGTGTCCAATTCTCCAGGAACGCCCGAGCTCAGTTTTGTAATAGAAAATCCTGAAAGCCCTTTCACCTATCGAGAGAAGAGAATTCGGACTAAGGAAGACTCAGAAAAACAGAGGGAGGATAGTCGGTTGCTCAAGGAACGCGGTGGTGCTTGTGTCTGGTGCTACTTGAATAAGAAAAAGTGCGGCCCCAAGAACCCTTGCCCTCCTTGCAGTTCAAATGGAAGGGGATGCTTCAGAGATGGTTCACAGCTCTGGCTGTTCGTACCTTTGTTGGAGCCCTGTACGAAAAGGAATTCTCGAAGCGCGAGAGACCGTACCTTCCAGCGAGCTAGTGAAGTCTTCCGTCGTCTACAAGAAGCGTCCTCTCCACAACCAGGAACTCCTCGAGTTACTGTGAAGATTCGCTGGCGTGATCCACACCCGGTTGACCTTCTGGTCGCTGATATCTCGCAGCTGAATCTCAAGGATTCTGACGTGTCTCATACGCTGAAAGAGAGCCTGATCCAAAATTCTTTGGCAAGCGTTCGTCTCCCAGAGGTTGAAAACCTTGGATCAGACGCGGTCGGATTATCTCTTGTGCAGTCTGCAATGAGAATGCTGCGGTTACTCGCAGTCATTGTCACTCTCTCCAGATCGCGCGTTTACCTTCGACCAACAGATCTTGGTCCCGCAAGATTGACAATGTTTTTCATCCTGTGCCTTCAGGCGAAGGCTCTCTGTGAGATATCTGAAGAGTTCTGTTCAGAGCTTTGTGATGCGATGCGTCGAAAAGAGCCCCAGGAACACTCTTCCCCTGGTGAGGGCCACCATGCAAACAAAACGGAGCTTCTGAATCCTGTCTGGGTTGCAGCAGGTCTCTACTATCGCGTTATAATGGGCCTTGCTGATTTTGCACCCAGTCCCCTAATCTCCGAGATATTTGATGAAATGAAATCTAACCTAGTAGACCTCCGTTCAAAGGTCCGACACATTCTCAGGAATGTCCCACTCTATCAAGGCACGGACAAGACTTCATCTAAACCAAACTTCGTCGACAAGTTCATCCCTAGAGTTCCCGTCCGAGACTACTTCGAAATCGCATTCTGGATGGGGTCAGAGGCCGAGTTTCCAGTGTCTACGGCGCTAGTCCGGCAAGGTACGCCGTACACGGAACTTTATTACTGGATGAGTTGTCTGCTCAGCGAGAATTTCGACTTGCACATGCTACCTCAAAATCATTCCGGTCAGGTGCCAGGTCCTTCACCAGTTGATTTCCGAACGCCTTCCGAGCCGGACTGTCTAGCGGTCGTTGACCAGGAAACGACTCTGTCAGACACAACTTCGGGCCGAAACCAGCCGGAGGTGCAGAGCTCAGCATTCGATAACGATGTTGACGTCCCTAGCCGTGCGAGCTCGGAAGGGAAAACGGCTGTAGATTCGCTTTTCAGCGATTTAACTTGGATTGACTCAATTTATCGAGAGAGTTCCGAGGCCGCATTCGACAGCAGTGACAACCCTGTGGACTGGGACGCATGTTTTGGAAACGGGGATCTGCTTGATTCTAATTTCGAGGGCGGCTATTCCGGGATTTCTGGTTCAGTTGACGCTCCTGGAACCATCCCAGCCTCAGCTGGGCTCAAGAGCACCGACGTCACAGAGCGTTCGTGGGATCTTGCGTTGTAAAATTGTCCTTGTATTGGCAGCTTCTCTGTTGACTTGTGCACTGTGAACCATCATTTGTTTACATATGCAGCTCACGCGATCGGATCCCACGTATCAATCCTTGCCCTCTCCGCCTGACTGCTTTTTCCCCCCTCACATGGAGTTCCTGGAGCTTTGGTGTTCCTTGGTTTATTTGGTTCTTTGCATACATGCAAGTTAAAAGGTGATGGACGTAGGTAGGTTTAGCGGACACAGTTGATATCCTCGAGGTGGCTCATAGAATTTGGCCATAATAGTGATACCCCTACTTTGAGAAACACGGATTGGGAGCCGCAGGTGCCACGGATTGGGTCTATTGAAGCAAGCAGGGTACCGGACCTTTATTTTGTCTCTGCTTGTTTTATGCTCTGGATAGTTGATACATTGTGCTATGTCCCAATTGCTTGCTTGTTTGATCCGATTTGTGTTGACCACTATTCGAATTTGGATAATTCTTGGCAGCCATAGACTTGACGGCTCAAAAGTTAATTGAATTTTGTAGATTGGCTATCAGAATGTCGCGGTATTGGGGTATCTGTGGAAGTAGAGGACTGTATTTGTTGCAGCAGACTCGCGATGCGGTCCGTCCGCCAGCTGGCTGCCTGGGCCGGGGCCCACCGCCCGCCGCGCCCGCGTTCCCCGGCGCGTGTTTTGTCTCTCCGTGCCACCGTCCGACCTTCGACGAGCATATCATCTCCGCAGCCGCCTCGACGTCGCGCTGAGCTCTTCCTGCTGGCAGTCTTGATCTCCGCGAAGCACATCCGTCCCGGACTGTCTTCCCCTCGTCCTCCTGCCGGACCTCCTCCCTCCGGCCGTCCAATCCTCCATCCGCATCCGCATCCGCGACGACCATGGCATCCTCCGCGCACCAGCCCTTCGGTTCGCGCTCCGTCTACGCCAGCGGCAAGCTCCCTGACCGATCGCTGGGCGCGAATCCGACTCCCTTTGGCGCATCATCCTTCGGGCGGAATCGCGGTCTGGGAGGAGTAGGAGGCGATTACGGCGCAGAAGTCGGAAAGTCGTCGCAACAACCCCCGCCTCCGCCAGCGCATTCGCAGAACCACGGGCAGTCGCAAGACCCAAACCCATTGAGCAGATTAACGGAGGAACAAAGGGAAGAGATTAATGAAGCTGTAAGAGCCCCCTCCCTCTCTTGAAGTAGCTTGTTTGGCTGGTCTATTCTCCTTTGTTTGGGTGTCAACATTAGTACGCACCTTGCAAACCACAATCTCAGTCAGTCCACTGACTTATGGAAAACCAAAAAAAACAGTTCACCCTCTTCGACCTCGACCGCGACCGCCACCTCGACTACCACGAGCTCCGCGTCGCCTTCCGCGCGCTGGGCTTCAACGTCCCCAAACAAGAACTTATCACCCTCCTCACCACATACGGCGTCCCCCGACCGCAAGTAATGTCGCAACAGCAGCAGCAATCATCATCTCAGGCGCAACAACATAACCATGTCTCCGCAAAGACCGCGGGGTCGAACCCACAACACCCCTCGTCTCTCCTCATGCCACTCTCAGCCTTCCAGGCCGTGACGGCGCACAAGATCCTCGAGCGGGATCCGCGCGAGGAGATCATGCGCGCGTTCGAGCTCTTCGATGAAGGCGGGAAAGGGTACATCGACCTGGAGGATCTGCGCCGGGTCGCGCGAGAACTGGGCGAGACGGGGCTCGAGGAGGAGGAGCTCCGCGCCATGATTGAGGAGTTTGACCTCGAGGGCGTCGGGGGCGTCACGAGAGAAGGGTTCGTGAGTATCTGTTGGCAGTGATTGTTTCGTTCGAGTTTTACTACCTTCTTTTCCGCCTTTCTTTTTTTCATCTTTGTCTTTCTTATTATCTATTTTTCATGGCCGATGTTCGATGTTGATATCAATTACCGCAACCCGGTGAAGAACGGAAGGAACGGGAAAAAAAGGGTCTGAGATGGAGGATTCAGGGCATTCTAGAATGTCTGTCAGTCAGGCTCGGTCAGGTCGGATTGCTTCTTTTAGCCTTTTTTTTCTTGGTTGTCTAATTCTTCTTTCTTTTTCTTTTCTTTTCTTTTCGCATGGGTCCTTTTTCACGTTCCAAGCAGAGAACTGGGAGTTTTGGCGCCAGCTAGTAGCCAGTTAGGTTCTACGGGAGGGGCTTTTTTGTTATCGAGTTGGTTTTTTTATTCTATTTTATTTATTTATGTATTTATTAGGTGAAGCACGTCGTGTCGTGTCGTGAGAGAGAGATGGGAAAGTTTCGAAAGAGCTTGTATCTCTACACACATACATAGTTCATGTTTTCTTTTCTTCCTATCTCGTGGCCTGTTTGATAATCAGCAATCAAACGACTATGGTATATTATATATAGAGAGAGAGAGCTAGCATATTCCCAACATAAAATGACATTAAGATCAGTCCGATTGTGGACATGCTAATAATAATAATGATAATATTTAATAATACAAGGAAAAGTAATAATAGATTTACTAGTTCGGGGACGAGCTGCTAGGTACTGTACTAGTAATTATTATTACACAGTAGTATGCGCCCAATTTTGCGAGTTCTCAAATTTACCAACTACCTAGGTATGTAGGAAGTCGGTTATGCTCGCCGAGGGTGAACTCCAGGAATAGTTGAATTTGGTTATTATTGACTAAACTAATCTAGTTCGGTGGACAAGAAGAAACGGATGCGCAGGGATGAGAACTCTGCAAGCAACAACTATGAGCACCTGAGGTTTATTATGTATATATGCATGCCTCCTTCAGTGGCAAATTGCTCATAAAAAAATTTTTTACAGAGAATTCCAAATCATACCATGCCTTCTTATACTGCTCCTAGGAGGATGTTGAAGTCCTTGAAAAAAGTCATTTTTACCTGTTTGGGCAGTCATAAGTGAACCCAATTAAACATACCATGGATGCAATAATGTTGAAGTCGTATATATCGGTGAAGTCCCCGAGATCCCGAAGCCTCCGGCGACGGTCGGAGATCGCCCGAATCCAACAAGGTATCTAAGTTCCTAGCTGGACGTGCCTATTACTACCTAACCTAGGTAGGTAGGGTAGGTACCGCCTGTATGGATGGAGATGGAGACACATGGACCTACCTCTTTTTTATTCATTTCCCCATTTTAATTAATTAATTAATCGGTCGATGTACCTGGTCGGTTAGTGCTCCAGTATAATATATACTATACTATAATAATATAATTAACCCTGAATCACGCGTTCAATAAATGTCATTAAAATTGTTGGCGCAATTTCTACTACTAACTCCCTAGGTAACTAAGCTTGCTCTCGTCAGGTCTGTCAGTCAATCTGATCCTGGTCTAAGAAATTGAAACTAACTCATGGATTGCAAGTTATCACACTGGCAATCTGATGCAGCGAGTGAAGAGTCGAAGGTGCAGACCAAACCTCCGCGCTGGAGCTTAGTCATATTATGATTGAGCAATGCAGAATCGGGTAGCCCCGAGACATGTTATATTATTTCTACTCAAACCACCACGGGTTGATCCTACAGCAGACGATACAGAACATCGAATAGCAATTGCCACACTTCTTCATTGTTGTCCCGCTACCTAATGCAGCAGGGGAACACGCTGAGCGTTTCCATTGTTGTTCCAATTCAAAAGCATGTTATTCGAACAGTTGTTGTTCAAACCCTAGTGTATCTATAGCCTGTTGTTGTAGTCGTACCGCATCCCAAATAATGCCCTAGTCTTCGAAGCTCCCAATGGCCCTGGGGAAAGAAAAACCGCACAAAAAAGGAAACAATAAAAAAAAAGAAAAGCAAAACAACTGGATACAAGAAAAGGAGTATAAAAAATCCAGAAAGACTGAATCAAGGCAAGCAGGGAAGAGAGAGCCCCAAACCGAATCCAAAATGCAAGACACATGCCATCCAATGATGCGACTAAAACCCCTCAAAACTCTTTTCCGAGGTAGTAAGAAAGGAGAAAAAGAGCCCTTCACATATCACAGAAAGGGCATTAAAAAGGAATAAACGAAAGTGGAGGGCGCGAAAACGAGGGCAGTAAGCAGCAACACAGGCATTTAGCAATGAAGGGGGCCGTAACAAATCGATCAAGCATACCGCATTGACGGTCCTCGACCGACAACGGTGTTATACGCCGGTGGGGGATACGGAGGAGGGGGCTGTTGTTGCCAGTATCCAGGTTGGGGAGACGGATCTGGACGCGATGGCACTCCATCAGCCTTCAGGGGACGTCTTGGTCGGCGACATCGTCTGAAGATGCAAGTTAAGAAACTTAGCAGGATCAAGCCTCCTATTCCGGCTGCAAGACCGATAACCAGAGGTTTGTGGTGATCCACCCAGGACTTCACTTCCTGCCCGACTGATGCGCCAACACAGCGGCCGTTGCTGCAATGGCCCCCTCCACTGCATGGCGTCCCATCCAAGAAGTTCTGGTTCATCGCCGCACACACGTCTGCTGAGAGGGATGGTGAGTAGCACTCCAGAGTGCATGAGTCACTGTTACAGGCACGAGTTTCGTTGCTGCCGATGAGATCGCCCATCACTTCCTGACACTGCAGATCGCGGCTGGTGCACTGGCCGCTCGCACAAGCCAGGCCTGTAGAGTTACCACAAGACTGGCCGTCCGGTACATGGACATCTTCCGGGCAAGTGGGGGAGTTGCCTGTACACTTCTCTTCCACATCGCAAGGGCCCGTGCTGGCACGGCAGACGGTGTCGGCAGAAGCGAATTGACAGTTCACACAGCAAATTTCGTTCGAATCATCACATACTGCCCCGTTCTTGAATTTGCAGGTCTTTGCATCGCAGCATTTGTTATCCCCGCACGACTCTTCGCCTCCACAATCGCAGTCTTCTCCAGCCTCAACAATCCCATTACCGCACTGACTGCCAGTAATCGTTATCACGCCACGATTATCAGAAAGACAGCTGGATTTGACACTATTACGACCCAAGGCGGAGCAGATATTCCCAATTGTACAGGGCGAGAATTGCGTGATATCAGTCCCCGTGCTGGGGTTCATTATAAACCGCCCGCCTGCATCACACGTTGTCGAGGAATAAGGACAGCACTGGGACGAGTCGTCGAGGCCTTGCGCGCATGTGGACGAATCGCAATCGTGCACAGCTCCAAAGGTGTGGCCGGATTCATGGGCAAAGACCTGCCACTGAGCTGCCGTGCGAACGACGACATTAGCTCCAGTAACGGCCTGGGAATCATCGCCCACAACCTGGTTATTGCAGAGCTGTCCCAGCCACGATAGGCCAACTTCAGCTCCCGTTGGACAATTGCTCATCAGCGTCCAGTATGCATTGTCATCACCCCTTGATCCACGCCACGATGAGAAAAGATCCAGTCGAGAGGTGATATTCCCACTGTCGCATGGAATATTCCACGGAGCCGCTTCTGGAGCGGTGCTGGGGCATTCCTTCTCACTTATCGTCAGATTTCGTAGACCAATTGAGATATTGAAGGTGCGCTCATAAAGATCGGATGCAGTATTCACAATGTTTATAACGTTCTGGCGCACATCTTCATCTGAGTCGAATGACGCTGTGTAGGAGCAATCAGTCGCAATGCCGATCAATGCGACTTTCTTCGTCGTTGGACACCCAGCCGTGCTGCCAATGGTCGATCTAAGGTTGATGGCACCTGTATTCCCACCAACGCCACTAATGTCAGATTGACGTTTGGTAAGCCCAAAAAGAGAATCTAAAGATGATGAACCCCATTTCGAAGGCGACTGCGAGTCGAGACGGAAGATTGGATGGTTGGGATCAGAGTTGAACGCCAGCTTATCAGCCCGACATGATGACGGAGAACCAGACAATGACCGCTTCAATTCGGAGTGGAGCTCCTGCTCCGGAACCATGTCGGAGTCGCGATAGACGACCATGTAGTCATCTCCTTTATCTTCTAAATCGACATCGGACTCGCGTCTCGTCTGCATATAGCTCGACCGCAGTTGGATGTGGTGGTGGTCACCCATGAAGCTAAAGGCACCTTCGAACAAGGGATGAGCTCCATCCTTTTTCACGTATATCCTCGCCCAGCCAACTCGCTTCCAGCTACCGTCCGTTGCCTGGACCCATGCCGATCCTTTGAAGACCTTGTGCGCCAACCTGTCGAGAGGCTCCACATGTTTGACATTGCCTTGTGCGTCAAGGTACTGAATGTGAGCGTCTTCCGCGAGGATATCATGGTTTGGCTCGAGAGTAAGCTTCAACCGCTGACTTTTCTTATGAAGGCCGAATGTGATGTCGAAATGCGATGAGGGGTTTACGCGGTGGGAAGGAGTATGTATCACTGGATCCTCGAGGAGGGAGACATATCTGATCGCAGCCGGCTCCTGTGAGCGTGCTGTAGAAATTCCAGTCAGACAAGGGCAAAGAAGGACCCGTAGAAGAGTGAGCACTTACCAAAAACATGAACCGTCAGGAAAGATACTGCGCTGGTCAGCAAAGGAACCAGGCTGCGAAAAAGCCTCATAATTTGAGGGCGGGATAACGGTCAAGGGGACCGTGAAGAAGCGATGGGAGGGATAACAATAGCAGATTTGTAAGCTACAGTCCACACAGTTCCACTCTATGTCGGAATTCCTGCCGAGCCGTGATATTATCGATGTGAAAGAAACCCCCCTAGGTTTAAGAGAGTGAAGTCCACGAAATGAATGAGAATTGGCCGTAGATATATACAGGGCCGTCTGCCGGCGGAGATATGGTTGACGACCACGAGTAAGCAACAGGTTCCCGGATCTTAGGTAGCACGAGCGAGTGGACAGAACCGCCACAGCAAGAGGCAAGGGAATGCGCCCCGTGTCGATACAAGAGGGTAGAGATAGATGTCGTCCTGGGATGTCAGGACTGTCCAACCAGCGAATTCGCTCCGGAGAGTGCGGATTCCTCCGCACGCGGTCGCATCGGACTACTGCGTGCTGATTACGGCGGGTCGTCAGTCCCAAGGTTCTCGGGGAAACAGAGAGCGAAACTCTTTCTCTGCCCGTGACGGTGTCTTTCTTTTCTGCTTGGAAAGCTCAGGGGAGGAATGGATCGCACGTAATCCAAACCATGCCAGCAACGCCGTAGCGGGGTGGCTAAGGACGATCCCTCCCAAGCGCCCAGAAAGCTAGCTCGGGGGAAGGATGCTGGCCAGCGTAATCAACTGGGGCGCAGCAGGCTTGGCAACAGGAGAGGCAGGACAGAAAGCGTCCTGTAAGGAATTGCCGCGATTGAGTCCAAAAAGAGCGAAGATGGAGAGAAAAAGAGAGAGGGGGGAAAGAGGGGGAAGGAGGGAAGAAAACGAGCGACCAGAAAAGCGAGAGGAGATGGAGGGAGCTGGACGTCGATGGCCGCACGAGACCTGGGGATGGCACGCCTGACTCTGAGACGTCTCGGCGCCAACATCCTCGAGAGCTCTGGCCATCGACGATCCACTGCCCCTTCTTTTCTGCAGTCTGCCCGCCCTTTTCCTTCTTTTGGTCGTCTGCTCATCATCTTCAGGCCTCAGCCTTTTCCCGCACGCCACTTAGTCTCTCGGACCTCTCGGTTGTACCCCGGAGATCGCGAAGTCCCACCGACTACGAGGAGTCCTGCATGAGGCTCATCAAACCAATCCAAGCTATATACAAACGGAGTACTGAGGACATATCTGCGAACCTATCAAACACGGGAGCTGACCTCTACTCCGCATCTTCAGGTCTGCCATCTCAGACTGTTTTATCTACTCGCCTGGCGGCTTCCTGCCATTTGCGACCTTGCCAGCTACAACTCAGGACATGCATCCTATTTGAGTAGCATCTCTCGCGATTGCCGGACTAATCCGGATCGTCAGAGGAAAGTCTCGAAGCTGTGTTTTTCATTCTATCCCTGCGCAATGTGTTCCTGGCATGCTAAATTCTGACCGCAAACATCGTATCCGGGGATTTTTTTGTCAGAGTATCGGATCATTTGAAGCTCAATGGTTTCCAAAAGTAGCAAAATGTGACTGCCCCGGACCTACCTTGAATGAAGACCGACTAGGAAATTTCTCATACTTCCTATAGGCCAGTTGCCAAGTGGCTGTTCATCACCCGCAGCATCAAAGGGTTGTCAGACACGTCCGCAATGACAAACGGCCGATTGTAAAATGTATGCCTCTGGCATAATGCCCAAAAAGACTGACCATAAAAACAGCAGACGGAGTTGAACAACTGCTTCTCTGGGCCTCATAATGGCATCACAGTGAGCATATTTCAAATTTCAGCAAATCACCAAGATATCGCGTCCACTACTTGAGACGCCAAGTGTAGGCCGGCGGCTTGTGAGACGTCGGAGCAATTGCCAATGCAACCAACGCAAATCACCTGATTTTCCCGCTACTTTCTAAACCGCTTTGCTATTAAGGTGAAAATACTATAAATAAATCTTCTTGCTAATCGCATTTATGCAGAAATAATGCCACAAGAAGCAGTAAGCAGCCGGCAATCACTATCTCACTTGGGCATCAGTTGAAGATGGAAACATCATTCACAGCCTTGGATTCCGAAAGGACAGGACATTTACCTGTCTAATGAGGGTCCCAATTAACCATTTAATATATCAGGGGGACAATGAGCGACTGAAGCTAGGAGAATGGTAAGAAAGAATCGGAAGTGTGAGACAATTACGGGAAACTACCAACACACAGTAAGTATCCTCAGAACAATCAAATATCAAAAATAAGAACTATCTATCAGACTCATATATGAAAAAAGCTCACACCCCCAGCCCCCACCAGCGCCATTCTAATGGTGCTACGAAAACCCCCGCCTATGGCTTTTGGCGGGCAGGGAAATCTCATTTACCTAATCCTGAAAACCAGCAACTTCACTGACCGTGAATTGCACTATCGTCCTGGATGCTGGTTGCTACATGAATGGCGATAGGGGAACATCAACCAGAAAGGGCAGGCAGAGGTTGAGGCGGGGTTACTGGGGGGACGATCGTATCTCTGTCCCCCTTTCCCTTTCCTCCTTCCACCTCTGTGGAACCTATACCAAGAATACCTAATCTTACTAGATGCCCATGTGCTATTTCCACGTCTAGCAGTTTATTTATAATGAAATCTTGCAGATATAGCCAGTTGACTACTATCAGAAGAGTCATCTTCACAAGGAGAAGGATGCAGGGATTGAAGAAAGCTACCTAACTTGTGCAGAGGCCATCGCTTTCTCTGCATTATGTAGTCAAATGATCCGTCTGTATCAACGTCTCGATAAGTGCTCTTACACCTAACAGATCTCGGACCGGACAACGACTGCTACGTAATGTACCTAACATAGTCAAAAGACTGGTATCTGTTTCTTTTCGTTATGTATGTCAGGCATCTATCTGGACTTGCGAAGAAGTTGGTATTACGTCACTTTATTCTTCTGCCAGGTGATGTCAATGATGATGATGCCAATGTAGTTCTCTTTCCCCGGATTAAGGATCTTTTCAGTCTCAGAGTCTGGGGCTGACGACTGAAGCGCTCCCGCTTCGTTTTCGTCCATCCGTATTTCTTTCCTCATTAAGATACCTAACACAGACTCCCCACATCATACTGGACTTTCCGGGTTCGATACATACCTACCTAGGTAGGTATGTACCTCTTGTAGCGTTTTCAGAAGTTGACAGGATCCTTTTCTCGAGGAATGGAGGATAGTTATTAAAGATGAACCTCGGAATATAATAGCGCTGCATCTTTGCTTTGATCAATAGAACGTCAGCGGCTCACTCATGGCGAACAGTAGGCATGTACATATACAGCAATAGAAAGAACGGTGGCAATATCAAAGCCATTCGTGCTCCCTTCACACAAGCCCACCTTCATGTCCGCTGGTGTATTTCCATGGATTTAAGGCATGCCCCATCCGCAGCACAGCTATATATAGATCATCGGATGTCATACAAAATACGTCATAGACAGTGGAAAGGGGCCTTTGTCTAATGTGGTCAATATCTTGGCTCCTGGGGACCCCGGAAACAGTGAAGGGGACAGGTCAGAACGCAGGAGACCATATTTTTAGCATATTAGACAGATGTTCTCTCTGGAGACTTGTCGATCGACCTATATGGCCTGACGATTTAGAACGTTCCAGATTGATGCCCTGGACCGTGCATATGCAAAGGGATCCGCATGGATCATGATCCGCCTAATTTCAGCGGCGCTTTTGGCTGCGGGGTATATTTGGGTATCAGCTATTCAATTTCCCTTTTTGATAGGTAATAAATGGTCAATCAGGAGCTGTATGATACAGCTCATGGGCCGCCATCGCAAACTGTGGGATCGACGCCCCGCATAGTTTGCACGTATCGCTGAAGATTGCCACCTCGTCATCACTTTCATTCTCTTCCCAGACGCCATCATCCCGAGCAGAATCGCAAAGTGTGGAGCTTGCCGGTTGGGCTTCTACAAAATTTTGATGCGAGGGAGGCATATGGGCCACAGTTTCCGAGCTCACCTCAGAGGGAGGATCGTGAGGAGCCTGGACATCAAGTTGTGAGCGCACAGGGTCGCTCTCGGGGGGCTTCCAATCTTTCAGCACAGCCCCCTGCTTCCGAAACATCTTTCCTATATCTCCGCCACTGCTCTGTTTCTGCTCCCCAGCGCTCTCGACCATGTTGGTGACAGCTACGTTGAGTAAGCGCAGGCTCCAACCGGACTTCTCTGGATGTAGCTTGCGAAACATGGACATGAGACTGTCTTGGACCAAGCGCTCCGCGAGAGCATCTACACTCTCGTCAAGGTTGAAGATAAAGTGAGGGACGGGAGCGGAGCGCGATATCCTGTTGAAACTGTGACTGTGGGATCCATCTCGGTTGGGGGGTGGTCGGGGCTGCGTCGAGAGGCGCAGTGTCCGCGGACGGGCCAGCCAGCGGACTCTGCTGACGGGACAGGATTCTTTCTTCTCATCTTCGGAGTCCGCCTCTTCTGTCAGGTCTGTGCGCATGCGACGGATTAGGCTGCCAGCGAGCGTCACGAGCTCCTTCCTAACAGCGTCAATGCTATCAAGCCTCCTGTAGGAGTCTTCGATGCTGATCTGCGTAGGCGTAGCTCTGGCTTTCGAGACTTCGGAAGAGTCAACTCCATTTATCAGACCCCATACCTTCACGCCGATATCTCTAGGAGACCCCGGTTTGCCAAGGATCTTTTCCAGCAAGGGAGGTCCCATTCCAGGAAACAAACGGACCTGTCGAACGGTGACCTTGTCGTCCGCCGCAACTGCATGGTAGGAGTCAGAGTTCGGTTCCCGGCCGAGGATGTGAGCTCTGAGCTTATGAGCAAGCTTAAACCCGATTCCAGGGACCTTGCCAATCTCATAGGCATCGAGAAAACGCGTAACATTGCTCTCTTCGCCTGGCCCTCCAGCAGCATAGGGCGGAAGGAGTGTCGTTTGGTTATTTGGCTTATGGACACTGCCAACCAGCTTTGAAAGAAGCTTGGATGTGGATACACCGACTGTGGCAGTGTAACCCTTCTGTTGTTCAAGTTGGTCCCGGAGGTAACGGGCGAGATGGGAGGCAACAAGGAGTCGCACACGCAGTGCGTCAGAGGGAAAAGACGAGGAGGTAATCATCGCTCCGGGTTGACCTTCCGGGAAAGGAGGATAAGTCGGACCGCAGAACGTTGTGGCGTCATAGGCAAAGCCAACGGTAGGATCAAGCTTGTCTAGATAGAAGAACGAATTGGCCAGGTCGTGGCTGTTCAACAGCTCCACGTTGTACTCGATCATTTCTGTGACGTCTAGAAACACCTATATTTGCAATAAGAATCTCTGCTGGGATCTATATTTGGCCTAGAAACGCGGCCGGAACACACCTCGTCAAAGCCTAGTTTCTCGACGCGGTCCCCCCAGACGAATGACTTGAGGAAGCTATACAGCGCCTTCGACGCGTCGCGGAACTTGGTGAGGTCTTCTCCCAGAACGATCACCACATCTGGACAGACCTTCTTGGCTTCGCTGATCAGCTGCAGCTTGCGCAGCCCCCGCCGACGGGCCTCGTAGTTGCATGTCACGACAATTTGCTTCTGCTTTACGGCAAGGGGGAGTGATTTCAGCGCCGGATTCTCCGCCTCAAACACTGAGGCATAGAAACAATCATAATCCTGTGAGCCGCGCCATTGTTAGCTCGACCGGCCCCAACGCCAAAGGTGGCGGAGATTATTATTGTCATCTGAAGATTACTGACGAAGTGGATTATGATCCGGCTGTCATTCCGGGGAGGCGGAGCAGCCATTATTTCCTGTGTCAGCAGGTCCTTCTTTGCCGAGGTCAAGCATAAAGATCCACACGCGTCATACAGCGGCGAAGCAAAGAGGATGGGTCTGGTCTAGTCTAGTAGTAGTAGTAGATGGAGATCTCGGAATTTTCCAGGTGGCTTTTTAGCAATATTGGGGAGGCTGGAGCAGGTCTGGTGGAACCAACGGAGTGGATCTCCCACCGGAGACAGATCGCCGTAACCGCTTCCCAACAGCAGCAGCCCGACATGATCGAAAAAAGCCAGGGGCTGGGGAGGAGGCTGGAGCTCCCCCAAGAGGCGTCTCAAGCTGCTCGGACGGGCGTCTGACGCGATGCGTCGCTGCGCCAGACACGTCACCGCCACCGTGGCTGGTGTGGATATCACGTGACCCTCAGGGATCCGACTCCGACTGAGATCGGGATCCTCGACGCGACACGCTGCCGAGACCCATCATCGATTCACATCACCCATCCTCACCGTCCGATGTCTACAGTACGTCTCCGTCCTTGCTTCACATGCCAACACGTCCTTTCGACAGGCACCCGATGCGGTCTACCGAGTTCCTTTGTTTCCTTGCCGCCCGGGCCGGCACTGTGTTTCCCTCCCGCCGTGAACCGCCGGGTACAAGGTACTATGAATAACATCTCCCCGCTGGAACCACTGGCTGACATGGACCAGCCACCCTGTGCGTCGAGGCAGGGTTCTGCTCGCCGATAGGCCTCATTGGCAGCGGTCCAGCGCTCCGCCGTGAGCTCCAACCTCCCAAGGGCCCCTGTCCTCGCCGCTCCTCTTGGCGGTCCCACTGGCTCGTGTCCCAGGCTCCTTTTTTTAGCTTGTCAACGCGCGGGGGAGAAAAAAGAGCGCGATAATCATGGTCCCTTGGCAGCAGGACCTATCGTCGATCCCACAGCACAGTCCCAGTGACAGATAACTAGAGTCTAGCGGTGGTTGTGTCTCCCACCCTGCGTCTCTGACCGCGTGTTTCTTTTCCATTGCCCCACTGGAAAAGCTGATCCCCGGGGTCTCTGCGGTCCTGGGTGTCGCATCTGGACTCAACATGATCTTTTCGGGCGGCGTCTCGATCTCGATGGGTCCATGGCGCACGATAGTCTCGCAGCGTCAGCACCTCCGCTCCATAGCGCTTATCCCTGTTTCTTACTTTAGCCGGCTGTCTCTTTAAAAAAGAGGTGAAAAAAAACCGGATGGAAGACCTCTGACGCGGCTAATCTTGCCGTGCGATTTCTTCTGCTTTAAAAGTTCTTTGCCTGCCGCTCCCCTCCCACAAGCGCATACATACCACTCCAGCGCAGCGTCCAGGACTCCGGAGTCAGTGGCGACCTGCTCGGGACTCGACTAGCTTACGGGCACACACGGCGCATGTTCGCAGTTCTGCCTTGGTGGTTATAATATCCGTTTCAGCCTCTCGGGCGCTCTCCCAGGCCTGTCTATTCTGCCTCTCAAGAACAGTCCTGCGGGGCGCAGCGCACGCCATCTTCTCTCTTTTTACTTTTTGATTATCTCTTATCGACCCCTCTGTCCTTCGTCATGCTTGCGATCTCCATGACCCCGCAAGCACCGCACCTCTGCGATCCCGGCTCAGACGCAGGCTGTACGTCGTCTGCGACGACGACCCCGACCATCGCGGCGCAACCCATATCTTCTCAACACGCATCGGCGGCTCGTGATATGCTTTCCACCATTCCGACTGCAGATTCCTCAGGCCACGACAAGAATGTCAGGAAGCGACCAAAGCTATCTCTCCAGACGACATCACTCCCTATGACCTTTGGGAAGTCGACGACTGGACTGTCTCTCTCCTTCGCAACCAACTCAGCTGTCTCACCAACCGTGCTCAATACATTTAGCAACGCTTATGACCTTTGGCCATCACCTTCGATTAGCGCAACCTCGTCTCCGAAAAAATCGGGAAAGCACTTCAGATTTCCATCTTCACATGCCGCAAACAACCGAGAAGGAGTTCCATATCAACTACCACTTGGTGTGAAAAGCATTCTTCGAAATTCGCCTTTGCCGTCATCTTCTATGCGACACTCCTCAACGTCAATGGCCACGGGCGCGACGACACGACGAGTATACTTTCCTGCAAAAAAGCAAGTCAGCTATCGGTTCCCTCTTGAAGAGGAGATCAAAACAGTCCGTTTCACCGCGAGACATTCAGATCTCTCCGATGAATCCGACTCGGAGGTCTCTGATATATCTGAATCGGAGGAGAGTTCAGATTCAAGCACTCTGCAGTCGGATTCGGGCATGTCAGATGACGAGACCGACTCACACGCATCTCCACAGTCTGAGAAGAAGAAGAGAAAGAAGAACATGCGCAGTGAGAGGCAAATTCGGGCTGCTGCGCTGCGGGACGGTCTGAAAGGAGATGATTACGACCTAGCAAGTCCCCAGACTCCTCGTCAAAGCCGACGGAAACGTCTTTGCAAATGGCGATGGACGTTGGGACCACTTGAGACGAGTGACACTGCGATTATTCCTTCTTCCCTCGATGAACAGAACACGCATACAGCATCTCCGGTGCCTGCACCATCCTCGAAAACGGGCGAAGTGAACGTTGCTTCTATCCAATGACAGCAAGGGACATCCTGCTTGATGGTCTCATTTCAAGCCCACGCTTAGGCTCCCCGTCACGTCCTCTCTCCCGATAGTGTCTGATGAAGTTGATGGATTTGACGAACCCAACAACGACAGCACTATGAATCTCCATGCCAGCATTCAATGAATCGACGAAAGACGCCTTCCACTACCGGACGCCGATGTTGTCGCGCAAAATGACGAGTCACGTTACATAAAGGTGGAGCATATTTGGGATCATGAATGTTCTTTCTCTCCGCGATGTATAGATCTTCCGCGAAACCTTCTATTTCCGTATCTTCACTGTTTATATTTGATGTGATGGAAGAGGGCGGATATTTCAACTTCCGTGTACTTGTATCTAGATTTTTTTTTGGCGCGGACATGGACATGGCTGGACCGGGATTGTCTTCTATTGCCTGCTTTTTGATTGTCCAGGCACGCCTTTTGTTGACTGGGCATATATTTTTACTCTTTTTATAATTAATATTTTTTGTGTCATATTTTCGGTCCTTGAAAGTGTCATTTATTTTCTTTCAACCGCCACAACTACTTGCCTTGCTACCAAGGGTGTCACTTTCCTTAATCTTCGGGATCTAACGAATTCATCGAGGAGCGACACATTGTGTATATGTGATACGAGATATATACACTTATGATGTCATTGAAATCTTGATTGTGAATCTCATGTCAGCGACTTGGGTTGGTGCTCGGTTGGATCACGAAACTACTACTGGAGACTATCTATTTATTCATCCCGGCTTTTTCATCCCCATCCTCCAGTATGACCATGATCATGATCATAAAAGCCCACACACCTCACGATATTAATTCTCCGACCTCTTTTGCCCCTCTCTCAATTAGAATCTCTGCATACTGTAGGTAGTTGGGACCAACAGGTGGCGGGCGCGAACCAAACAAGCCAACTAGTTAACTGCCAACGTGGCCTGAGCGGTCACTCAGTCAGTATATGACGTATGCCGGTTTTCTTTCCAACGCAAGTCATGGCCTATTTTTGTCTCATGTTGTTATGCTAGGTGGCCGGATCAGATGCTCGATTGAGTAATTTCTACGGTTAGTAGTTTCTGTGCTGTAAAAATAGCAGCGATTGCGGCAAGCAAGTAAGCAAGCAAGGATGCTATTCTTACAGAGTCCAGCAGCAGTTTAAGTTATTTGTTTGCCTTTGAAGACGTGATGACGCTATGTATATATATATAGAATGTTATTCCTACCTGCCTATGTGGCTACCCGACTCTCGACTGGGGTGCCTTTTCTTTTATTTTTAGAGTGGCAAGCAGTATTTATTGATTGTTCGGGGAGCGCTGACGGAATAATGACAGACCATGACCATGTAAGATGGGAATGCCGTCTTCGAAACGAAAAACATGTTCCATTGATTATCAATGCGTCGTAAAACTGAAACAAGCAAGACCATGTGCATAGATACTTTATAGATTAGATAGTAGAATCGTACTGTGCAGATACGCAGCGTGTGCGTTTCAATCAAATGTCGAATATCAATCGAACTTTTTCGGAGCGGGTTCATGGAAATGCCATGCTCTGCTAGCTTCGTTCTGAACAGACAGACAAAACGCAAGCCACATACATGTGTTCAATCAATCAGTCTCACTTGCCAGTCTCGGTTTCAATATCCGGCTCTCTCCCCGTGAGATCGCCACCGAGCTTCTGCCTCACCTTCCGCAGGGCGAACTTGGCCTCGTCTTTGGCAAAGACCGCGTTGCGCGCGGCCTTCCACTGCATGAGGCCGCGTTGCTTGCGCTGCTCGGTGCGCCTGTTCGCCTTCTTGCCCATGCGGTGCTGTGCGGCGGCTTCTTCTTCTCCCTTGGACTTGGAAGAAGAAGAAGAAGACGACTGGCTCGTGGCCGTCGCCGTCGTAGCCAGGTCGGAGAGGGACTGCTCTTCACTTCCGGTCGATTCACCGGAGGATTCGCTGCTCCCGTCTCCGCCGTTGTCCAGGTCCTTTCTCGCGGCGTCGCGTCCCTTCTTGGCGTTTTCAGTCCCCGGTCGGGGCTGCGACTTCTCGCAGATCGGAGGGGGACAGACGGGGTCGTGGCGAGGCTTGTCGCGGCCTGGCTCGGCGACCTTGCGACCCTTCGAGTCTGTGTACGCGCGTGGATCGTGGCCGAAGGCACCGCTCCAGTCCGTTCCGTCCTTGGCGATCCAACGTTGTCGTTCCTCCGGATCGGCCTGCTTGAGCACGTTGCGGCCTTCCAGCAGGGACTTCTCGTGCAGATCCCGGACTTCCTCGGACATCTCAACTTCGACAGTTCGGTTCCGTACTCCCTCAGAGAGACACGCTTCCCAGGTCTCGTATGTCTCGCGTGAATCGTTATCCATCACGAAGTGCTCGTGAGACTCATCGATACCCGGCGAGAAGCGCGCTGTGAACTGCAGACGGCCGACTTCTGTGAGGTCCTCCAAGCCGGGAACTAGCTTGGCCTTCCAGTTTTGCTCCGTGATATAGTTCTGGGTTAACCGGTTGCCGTTCTTCGTTGTCCAGATTGGAATGTCAATGGGAGTTTCTTCATTGTCAACGAGATGCTGGAGCCAGAGCACCGCATACGCTGCGGCACCTCTCCTATGCGGGATGTGGAACTCGAAAACGACGGGAGAGCGGTAGCGATGCTTGACAGGCAAACGGTTTCCATGTCTTGCGTGTCTCTGCGTAAGGTCGAAGACAGCCCCGTTACCCTCCCAATGGCAGGTGCCTCGTGGGATCCTGCCAATGCTGCCGCCAGTGCGGAGTTTGATCTTAGCGTGGTGTACGTAGTTTTGCGCTGTAATCCGGTCTGATGTGAACTCGAAGGTACCGACGTCCCATCCGAGCATGTTAGGTGGCAACCTGGTTTCGACGCTTCGGAAAAGAAGCGAGATACGGATTCGTCCAAACCCGATCCCACCGTCGAGGGGATACCACCTGGTCACTTGGGAGCGGTTCTCGAATATGTCGGAGAGCTTCAATGGTACCACACCCAATATAGGATCGTGTTCACGATATCGCTGGTCCCGAACAGTGACAGTCACGATACTCGATCTCCAGTCACGGATGAACCGCTCTGTCCCTGCGTTGAAGATCGGCTTGCTACTCACAGCTTTCGCTCGGGTACGATAAACCTTGAATGGGTCAGATCCAGAAATACATCAATAGATAAATTGCACTCACCAGCGTATCGTTCAGAAGAATTGTGCAGTAGCTAGTTGGGAGATCTTTGCCTTGCTCCTCGGTATTCTCGCCATATGGCTTCGCGGGCTCATATTCCCTCCCTTTCCGATTGCCATTACTTCCTTTAATGTTCACAAGTTGTAGGTTGACGATCTGATGCACGACGATACTAAGAATGCCACTGGGCCAGAGAGGGTCAGGAGGGGTATGCATCACAGCGTCCTCCTCGTCGTTCGATATAATGCCTTTCTCATCCTGGAGCGAGGGTATATCCTTGAGGTTTTGTGGCAGATTCTTGTTCTTCCCATCTGTCCTCAGTGCGGGCCTGATTCTAGGTTTTCCGAAGAAACCAACTTCCCAATGCAGCTCGCCTGGCATCGTGCTGTCCGCATCCATCCCCTGAAGTTTGGACACTTGCGGATACATCTTCCCTGGGTGCTGGATCATTCTCTGCATCGACAGCTCGACTTTACCAACGATGTCATCCGCTGTGTGGCGGTCGGAGTCCCAAAGCTCAACGCTGAGCTGCTCGTCTGCTCGTATCAGCTCAGGAGTGACAAGCAGTGCTGCAGTCTCCTCCCAGATTGGATTGAGATCGTCAGTAATGACCCGGGTGCAATACATCGGCTTCCCATATTTCGAGAAAGAAAGGTTAATGTAAGGGTCGCTGCCGCCACCGTGAGAGCCACGTTTGTCCTGCTTGCTCAAGCCAACAGCGCGATGAATTCGAATCCACATGACGCCTAGTGCATCGGTCTCTTTTTGGATATCGTCACCTTTGAGCATCATGCTAAGGTCCAGAGTCATCGATTTGGGAGCCACATAGAGACTGGCGGCCGCGCCAATGGCATAGTTGACGAATTGAGAAATCACCGGGAGATTCAACACGTTAACGCCTTTCCTAACCATAGGAGTACAACCAGCCTGCACATGGGGCAGACCCATGAAACTGAAAGTCAAGCTCTTCGCAAATGGGGGCTCGGGTGTCATCTGCACTCTGAGCCGAACAGTGCCCACCAGCTGGATTAGCTCGGCGAAGATTGGAAGAGGAACCCCAAAGAGCCCTTTTACTCCGAGATAAAACACCAACTCCATATGCATGTTGCGAGCTTTGGCGGCAGTGCTCTCCCCGCTGGGCTTCGCATGGTATGCGAAAGAGATCTCAAGGTTGTAGTAATCCCCACCCTCCTCGTCAGCAGCAGCTGCCTGTGGATCCTTGTTTTTCCTGTTTTCCTCATGGATATTGTCTCTCAGATGCTGGACGTGATCGTCGGGGAGCGCACGTAGGCTGAGAATGCGTATAGGGTTGTTCCCCTGATCGATCTCAGCAACACGGACGTTTTCGATCACGCCTGGGATAGAAGCTTGCATAACGTCTTCAATCGTATCTGCGATGCCTGAGAACATGTCTGGGTTCATCAGGCCCCATGCAACGCCGAGAAAGGTGTTTATCCATTCAACAGACTCGGGTAGCAGATTCGCGGTTGCCTGGAGAGATCAGCACAAAAAAAAGATAATATAGCCCGATAGCCAATGGATCATACAGACTGGCCTCTTAACTGCTCATTGTGCCATTCCATTTCTTGGCCGCTTCGGATAACCTCTTTCATCCAAAGCCACACTCCAGACGCGACGCAGAAAGCCAATGGCAGGAGCCCCCAAAGCGAACCGCCGAACACTCTTCCCAGGAAGATAATTGCAATGGATATTCCCACGCTCAGGGCACTGCCACGCTTCTCCAGCGCCTCAAACATAGGCTGGTAGGTTACTGAGGGAGTAGGGTGAAAAAGGATGTTCGTTTTCTCGCCATGGATGGGGACGTCCGACGTGGTACCGTCGGCCATTGGGTCTGGCGGCGCGGTGGCATCCTGGCTACGCTTGTACTCGGAAAGGGTTTGTGAGGGATCTGTCTTGTTGGGCTTTGGCACGAGTTAGGTCTGCGCTGTAGTACGGTGATCCCGACGGAACAGTGACTTACGGTTGGCTTGCCGAGATTGGCATTGGGAACTGTGAGCTGCAGCGGGTCAGCACACTTATCCCCATGATTCATGGAGTCATGCCTACCTTCGGGTCCTTGACAGATTTTATAAAATCCTTGCCAACATCTTCAATCTCGATCTCTCTGCCAGTGGTGGGATCCGTAACCCGCCGGGACCGTTGTGACGAACCGGGGGCCCGTTCTTCCCTGTCAAAAGTAGACTCTCGACTCTTGTCTCTCCTGTGCTCTTGCTTCTTGTTCTTGCTGTCGCCATCGATCTTTCTGTCCCGTTCCTTCTTATCCTTGTCGAGGGTCTCTATGAACTTCTGTATTGTGGGAACGGGGTTTCTGGCACTCCAATGGCCTCCTGGATGACGATGTTGGGTTTCCATACTGGCCAGCTCCAGCTGCTAATTTAACGACGAGGCCAGCTCTTAATTTAGTCAATTGGCCACTCTAAGGAGGGAATTGCGCGGTAGAAAGACATCAGCGAAGACAGTCTTCGCTCTCGTGGCGAAGCAAGATCACCACGAATGGGTGAAAAGAGAGAGAGGATAGAGAGCTTCCAAAGAAACACAGTTTGAAGCGAGAAATGACGGCAAGCAATACCATATCATGGCTCCTCGGCGGTTAGAAGCTGTGTACTCCGAATCTCTGATATCATTAAGTTGGCGAGCTGCCTCCGCAAGCTTTCGCCTACGTCATTGCTGAGGGACTCGCCAAGACTTGCGCATCGACACTGGATGCGTCTGAAGACGTGATCGGCCGATGATACAAATCCATGGCCAATTGCAGGAGAGATATGGCGACGTCCGCTCTGAATCACCAGGGATGTCTGATGCGCTGCGTGTATGAAGAGGTGCGCGCGGTGACGGAGTAGTGTGTCCGTACTCCGTAGATGATCCCGTTCAGCGCATGGACACGGCCCGGGCTTTGGCAATCCATTTCCGCGCGGAGTATGAGCCGCGGCACTTGCCGTTTTCATACGAACAGTGATTTCTCACAATTGGCAGTCGGTTTTCTCGAAATGGACGAGCTAGAGGAAGAGTTTGCAGACCGTCAAGGGCAGATGTGTTCCTATTATGGCACTATACCTGTTATACCTGGTGCCTACCCAGAGTCTGATCAAATGCCCACGGGGACTCCCGAAGATCCTACCTATAAGTAGTTTCCAATTGCTATATACCCCCCGCGTGGATACCTGCCTAGGTAGGTAGAGATTGACGGCAAACTCTGGAGAACCACATGTTGGCCATCTATTCAGAAGGTCACGGGGAAGTTGTCCTTCCTCTTATTTTGTTGTGAGACTTGGTTTCCATTGAACTTCAATCTCCTGAGTCGCTCCGAGGGAATAGGCTTATCATAGAGTCCTCTTATTGTTTTCCTTCCATGTATTTATTTAGCTCAATCGGTGACCACTCGTGAAATCATCAGGTAATAGTGTTATGGAATACGAGATTAAGGAAATGAAGATAGGAAAAAGAATGAGGAGGTGGAAAGACAAAAAATAAGAGAGAGTGGGATGGCGACAGGTGGAGTGAAGAAATCTCTTCAAGAGGTCGTGCTGCTAATTTGTTGTCAGCCTTATCCCAAAGAATGTACACCTACAAGAAGTCACTTAAAGATAATACCCAATCTTAATGATTGGATCGGAAAAGTTTACCTAAGTGAGAGAGGAACGTTTCTGCTTATGTTTGCTTTTTTGGTGCCTTGTTCCTTTTCTTTCTGCAATGATCCTCCAAGGCACAGAGCTGCAGAAGCATGTTGACGTAATTTCAGCGCCGGATTGTCTAGCCCTTGAGGAGGAATACCTCCCGCTCGGCACATCACAGAAGTTAAAACGAGGTCCTGAACTCGAATCAGAACGTCGGGAACAACTGTCGTCAATGGCGAAAGTTTATGGAGGCGTTGTTGCTGCCCAACTGCTTCCTCTATGCTGCTCAGGCGCTCTTGAAATAAACAAACAGGGCTCTTTCGAAGATAAGGGTATACAACTGAGCATAGAAGAAAGTTCATCCAAAAGGGCGAGATGGTATCTTCATCCTAGGAAGGAGTCAATGGTGATATGAGGTGTTCGTTCAGATGGGCTGCACGGGCCACACGACATCGAATATTTTCCAGGAAGCTCGTCAGACTTTCAAAACATCCATCGGCTTCAAACAGTGGCGTACAGTCTATGAATTCCTCGTATCTGCATGAAAAGATTCTCCTGTAAGGATTGATATTGAACTAGCTCTAGAGAGCTACTGTCCTCGTGACCAGTGATGCAGAAGGATCTTCGCGTCAGGCTACCGACATCTTTCTGTCATTGATAGATCTGTCGAGAGATTAGCATCCTCGCAGATCAGGGCGTGGGGTGCACCGTGCGCATCAAACAAGAGATAGACCGTTTGCATCTCCTACACGCCCAATCATGACTGTTGTAATTCTCGATTACGCCCTCAGGAGGCTATTATTCGGGGTCATGATAGCCTCGTCTTGGCGAATGATGGTTGGTGCTGTCTCGAAACACTGGACGATCTATGAACCGGTGGGAAAGAAGGACTCCCCCCACCCAAAAGACGCGATGGAGGATTCGCGAAGAACCACCTGATCGATTTCGTTACATAAAATTGCAGAATTGGAATCATGTTCAGCCGCAAGTAGAATCCGTGAAAATTTATGCAGCCCCTCCAGGGTTGGAGACAAAATCTGCTGCTGCCCCGCTATGGTCCAGAATTCGAGAACGGCTAGGTACTGTACTTCTCGTTTCGCGGCAGCCGCCGAAATTATTGCCTGCAGCTAAGGGAATCGAGTCACTGGATGCTAGCGGCGCAGCGCAGCATGCTGAAGAGGATGATAGCCCTTGAAGATATCCTCGAATCAAGTGGTTAAGGCTTCATTCGGTGCTATGGTCAGCCTGGATGGGGAGGAGGCAAGTACGGAGTACACTTGGACAACTGGGGGCTTCTGATTTGCGGGCCTAGGAGCAATGCACGCAGATCCGTAAACTGCGCATCTATTAGGCATAGAATGCCCAGTCTTAATATGATAAGACATGGGGGTCGGAGAATTTTTTTTAAAAAAAAGTATTTATATTCGCGAGATGCCTCGTAAAGAGCGGGTTTCCAGAGAGGCCCCGGGAGATTGAGAGTTGAGAGATCAGGAGGAAAGCGCAAGCATGTCACCGAAGACACAACAACTGTGGACATTTATTTCTGCCTTCTATGAGGCCCATATCCGTCGCGTGACACTTCAGATTGATATCGAGAAGTGCAACTATACGACTGTGATCGTCGAGCCTCATGCAGGCGGCACCGGAGGAAATGGGTATCTTGAGGATCGGTTGGTGATGCTCCACGAAGACGGTCTGGATACAGAAGCCGCTGTTCACGAACAAAACGAGATCATAGAACGCATCACGAGCCTCTGTCGAGCAAAATATGGGAGAAGCGCGCCTCCATTCGGCAGCGTGATCTACGCGCTCACAATCGACGGGGAATTCCAGGTCAAAGACCTCCCAGATCATCGTCTGATTCCGGCACTGAAGACGGCACCCGAGGCGTTCGGAACGGACATCCCTCTGCCCCCGTTTGTTTCCCGGTCTCAGCTGAAGCCCGTCGCGGGGGTCGGTCAGTTCCTGCTCTCGCAGACCCGTCTGGTCGAGCACCAGGGCAAGCTCTATATCGCAAAGGGACCGGTCTACCCTCAGCGGGCGATGCTGGATCTGAGCGAAGTCAGGAATCTGATTTCTCTCCCCGGCAGACATCCCAACGTTATGGACCCACCGGCAGCGCTGATCACGCTGAGCGAGACGGACGAGCGCGTTTGCGGGTTCCTGACCACGTATCATGCCAACGGGAACCTTGAATACTACGCGCGCAAGCTCCGGAAGGAAGGGAAGCTGTCGCCGAAACTGCTGGTGAAATGGGCATCGCAGCTGGTCGACGCGGTGGCCTTCCTGGCGCGCCACCAGACCTTCCACGGTGACCTCAAGCCCGACAACATCGTCGTAACGGAGAACGAGGACATTGTCCTGATAGACTTCACGCGCCTCTTCACCACCTTCGTGACGGCGAGCCCGGAGGTGAGGAAGCTCTGCGCGCAGTCCGGCGGCACGACCCTCGGCATCCCGGCCCACTGGCCGATGGAGTCGGTCCTGCCGTCGGAGGTCTACTCGATCGGACGCACGCTCTACCTCGTCTGCGAGGGGATCGAGATGGCTAAGGTCTACCGCGAAGTGGGCTGGACCCAGGACGGCGCCTTTCCCACGGTCTTCTCCCCTCGCACTTCTACGCCCCCAGAGCTGCAGCGGATCATATCGCTCTGCGTCGCGCAGGATCCTGCGCAACGACCTTCCTTGGAGGATCTGGCTCAGATGCTTCGTGCCGCGGACAAGAAGCTGAGCAGCAGCAAAGATAAAAAGAAGCAGACGGTCAATTGGTCATTCCATCTCCGTAGGGCTGACGAAGAAACAGTATCCAGGCCGTTTTACATGATCAGGTCACGTCTTTTTTATTGAGAAGAGTTTTTTTTGGTTCTGCAGTGTTTGGAGATATCGGGTCTTTATTTTTTTTAATTTTTCTATATACATGAGATGTGTTGTTTGATATTCCTGACTGTATATAGGGAGCAAATGGATATGGGGAAAAAGAGGATGAAGAGGAGGGCATTCCAAACTCCGCATTCCCACTGTAGACTTTGGACAGAGCTGACATATGATCAAGGAATGGCAGCCAATAGGTACTGACCGTTTTTGTGTACATCAACAAATGTACTGTGCGACAGACACGCCACCACGGAAGTTCAGAGGTACTACTGCATCTATCCATCTACCAGTGAGATCTTACATAATAACCGTAGGATCACACTACTAGATAACTAGATAGATGGACGTGCGGCAAGCGCTCGACTCTCGTGATACCAATTTCTAAGCTATCTGCCTGTCGAGGCCCAGAGCTAGAGGTCGAGCGTTGGCCGATGCTAAGGTAGGTAGCGTCCTTGCAGGGCCACGCGCGGAGCCGGGCCCGGCCGATGTCCGGTGTCGACGTCAGGGCGGCATGACCACACACCGACACGCCGGGGTACACCGTCCAGTGCGCTTTCGCAGGTGTGCGCTGGACAGCTAGCTGGACAGGTTGACCAGACCACTTGCCATGCACACGGTATCGGGCAACGCTTGACTTCAGCTTTTCTCTCTTCAGAATCTTTCTTCTTAAGACCTGGCAGCTAGAGGGACTGGGACACTCTTCTTTCCAGTGTTCTCTGAAGTCGACGTCGGTTCAAAACGTCGAGGTCGATCACCGATCGGACAGCACAGTAAGCTTACATAGCTTGCCGGATACCTTTGTCTTTTATTTAGCGCATCCGGCCCTATCATTTCGCCATCGACTCTTCCTTTTCTCTCAGACCAGATTCAGAATAACAGGTTCTCAATAATGTCTACTACAGAAACGCCCGCCCAGCAGGCGGCGCGCCTGCGCCGCGAGCGTCGCGAGGCCAAGATCAGAGAGGGTGGTTCTGCGCGCTTGGACAAGATCACCAGCCTGAGTCGGGCGCCGGTGTCTGGTACGTTTTTCTTTTCTTGCTTTTTGTCTACGCTGATATGTCGCTTGCCTTTTTTGGCTGTGTCGTTTTCCACCGGCTTGAGTTATGGCGAACGCCGCACTAACGTGTACTGTGTATCTATCTAGAGATTGCTACATCCCCATCACCACAACCCGCACCGACACCGCAGCCAGCATCATCGGTATCACCAGCACCAGCACCAGCCATCGCTGCCTCAGAGCAGCCGCGCGCCCAGGCGCCGCCTCGAACCACGACGACAACACCTGTACCACCACCGAACCCGCCGCCGAGTGTAGAAGACCAGTCCCCGGAGAGCATCCAAGCACAGCGGGAGTATCTACGCGCGTTGCTGCACGCGGCGCCGCCAGCCCAACCGCAGGAGCAACAGCCCGCGGAAGACCCTGCACTTAAGCTGCTCAGCGCACTGCTGGGAGGCGGTCTGGCGGGAGATTCAGCCGCCGGGGGAGCAGCACCAGGGCTGACCCCGTCCGATCTGACGTCGGCCCTGGGCCTGCCTCCGTTCCTCTCGAATCTGCTGCTGGGCGCGGGGGGAGCAGCAGTACAGCCTCAGACGCCGGAGGAGAAGCGACGGGCCTGGATCTGGAAGCTGGTGCATGTGTTCTTCGCGTTTGCCGTCGGGGTGTACCTGTTGCTGCTAATTGGGTCGTCGGTTGCAACGTACGGCAGCCCGCCGCCGCCGCCGGCCACGGCCCAGAACCCCTTCGTCATCTTCATGACGGGGGAGTTGCTCCTGAGCGGGAGTAGGATGTTAACAAAGGGAGGAGGAGGGGAAGGGAAGCTGGTGGCCGCGGGCACGTGGGTGCAGCTTCTCCGGGATGTCGTGAGGGATGGGAGCATCGCCATGTTTGTATTCGGGATGGGGAGCTGGTGGCGCGGGGGATGGCAGACATAGATCGGGAGTATTTAGTAGTAGCATCGTTTTAGTCCTACCTTTTTTAGGCACAGGTGTTTGGTTGTCGGGATAAGCATAAGCTTGCAAGGTAGCAGTAATGAGTGACATCCAAGAACTGCCTTCGATCCAATGGTTTCATATGCTATCTTCCGTGCAATATCACTCCCTTCCCCCTAGCCCGGGAACCCGCGGGCCGAGACCGTCTCCCTTTCATATGTTCTCTGACAATTAAAGTTTACTCCTGACAGGGGTTATAACAATATGACATATCGTTTATCTCCGAGCTGCACCGACGAAATAAAAATATAATATATATTTCGCGCCGCAGACAGGAGCAGCATAGCTTCCAAAAACTGTGAGATTGGTTGGACTCGAGGGCACCCACAACCCCGTCCTGGATGTATTCTCCGTACAGGCTGAGACATCCGACATGATCTCGACAGAGCCCATGCGGTTTTCCGGAAAGTACTCGTGTGGGCTGCAGCATGACCTGTTGTACAGTACATTTACCTCGGAGGAAAGGCCAGCGGTGTGAAGCACCGAAACTTCCGTGTAACCGTCTTGCGCTGGGAGGTTGCGAGAGAAGTCCGTAGTACGGAGCACGGAGTACCTAGGAAGGAGCCTTGGACCGTACACGGTACGACTACGACGGCCATGCGGGAGGCATAGCCGGCAGGGGGAGAGCAGCAACTGCAAGGGCGGGGCGGGCGACAGCCGACGACGACAACTGACACTTCCGTCTCTACGGAGTCCGGAGCCGCAGGTCTCCCCCCGGTGTGAACGACAACGATCGCCGAGAACCGGCCGGGATACATGCGAGCGGCGACCCTTTCCCCACATCCGCGCGACTTGGCCCGACTCCTGCAGCTGGAACGCTGGAGGGTTGGGGAGACTAGCTATCCGTATTTGGGAGTTTCAAAATTTTGGGATTTCACAAAATCCCTGGGTCTCAGATTTCCCAGAGCATGGATCCCTGGAAGAAGGAGCGTTATTATCATTATTGTCAATGATCAAATTTGGCGTATCCGGCATGTGAATTGGCTACCCCATAGCCGACCGGCTTGGGGATCTTCTCAGCCACGAGATTCTGCGTATCTCGTATTTTGACTCTGATTGACAATGCACGCGTGTCAGCTTTTCTGGGGAGGTTGTCCGATGCTTCTCCGTAGATTCATTTAGGATATCCGCCCCCAGATTTCAAGACAGAGGATCGCAAGCCGTGCGCCGTGCTCAGAAAGCAGGCCCTAAGATAGCTGTTTTTGCGGGCCTAGGGAATTCCGGTAGGATTTAGAGGGTCCTAATGGCACAGAGGGTTAGACATAGATCCATGGAGATTTGCACTCTGGCTTCCTGTAATGTATAGCCTTGACTAGTGTGCGATTGGGTTAATAGAACTTTTAGAGATACCTCCTGTCGTATACTCCAGATGTCCCTGGTGCAACGTTGCTTTCACCACACACGGAAGGCTGACTAATGCAGCCATCTATGATGCGCGCTTTTTTGCATTCAAAAAGGCAAAAAAGGCCCCTGGACTCGGAACCGCATGCGATTTTGCCAAAATCCCCAAGTCCCAAAATTTCACTAGGCGGGTGGGGTTGCGCGCCGCCCGGCAAAAACGCTGGCGTGCCCCGTGCAGCTGTTGGGCGGCCGGGCTCCGGAGTGAGGGGCAGCGCGCCCGTGGACGAGGCGTGGATCATCCCATCGCCACGAGATCTCCCTGTTGCAGGCCGCAGCGACGACTCAAGGGCGCCCTCGTCCTCGCGCCAAGGACACGGTACCTCCCACGTCCGCCGACGCGACAGTCATCTGCCTCGCCCGACTCTGGAGAAGGATCTTCTGGGGAAGGGTCTGCGAACAGAAGCTCCGCGGCCTCATTGGCCAGCCGCGCGCCCTCGTTGCTACATCGTCCCGTTCCCTGGCCACCTCCACACGGTCCTGAGTCCTGACGATGTCAGAGCACGGAGCAGGTCTTCAGAAGATGTTCCTTCCAGGGCCCCGCTTCCAGGAGCACCGGGATGGCGAGCCAGGCGTCTGAAACATACCGTAGTTGGCTGCTGGCTGCTCGAGCCCTGTCGATGCTGGCGGCTATCTGCGTCCTGCAGCCCTGCCGGTGCAGGTCCGCGTCCTGGACCTGCGCTGCCTCAGGCGGTCGCGCGCACGGGCAGGAGTCGAGGCGTCGCGCGCGCACGGGACTCGTCAGCCTCTGCGAGCAGATACAACGAGAGACATCAGCAACGCCGCGGCCAGTGAGCATCGTGCAGTGGAGAGGACCGCCGCAGCATCCCTGGCCTGGCTCGTCTTCCCCGGAGGGCCGGAGCAACGGAAACTATGGACGGTCGCGCCCCGCATGGCCGAGCGCGCTCGCTGCAATCTCGGGCGAGCGTTGCGGTTGGTTGGGACGGGGGATGGATGATTATTTCACGGAGTAGCTCATTCACCCATCCGTATACGGGAAGTAGAAATAGCCTAGGCCCTAGGGTCGAGGGGTTCACCGGGGGAACCTTAATCGTCTGTCGCGGTTCAACATTTAAGGCAGTTGCCTCCGCCGTTCCCCAGCGCAGTACCGCCCTCCTCCATCCATTTTTAATCCTCCCCCTTTTCCAGCTTTCTCTCGATTGTTATTTGTTGTTTATTATTATTATTTATTCATCCACCGTCGCGTCCTGGTCCTCGGCGGTCTCGAGAGTCCTGCTCTCGCAGTGCTTGACGCTTTTCGTCATAAGTCGCTCCTGCGGCCCTGCCCCAACCCCGCCGTTCCCCTTGCTGTACCTGAAAGGTAGCTCCCGCCAAGCTCGCGTGTGGTGCCGGCTGGACTTTTGACCGGCCGCGCGCCGCCGTCCCCTTTCGCTGCCGTCCTTCCACGTTTCCAGCTCCTCCGGTCCAAGCAACAAGCTCGTTGACATCTTGCACAGCTAGCAGTCATGTCCGACGGTGACGTTAAGCCTCCCAAGGCCGCAGTGGTAAGCTCATCCCGGTCGGGGCGCGCCGTTGGAAGAGGGCCGGTTGTGCGCCGAACATCGGCCGGTTGCTGACAGGACAAAAAAACAGGTGGCCGAGGCTCACGAAGTCGACACCTACCACGTCCCCAAGGCCTTCCACGAGAACCACCCTTCCAAGCCGAACCTGAGCGGCCTGGAGGAATACAAGAAGCTCTACGAGGAGTCGATCAGGTCCCCCGACACCTTCTGGGCGAGGTTGGCCCGTGAGCTCCTCACCTGGGAGAAGGATTTCCAGACCACCCACATTGGCTCGTTTGCCAACGGCGACAACGCCTGGTTCGTCGAGGGCCGTTTGAACGCGTCGTTCAACTGCGTTGACCGCCATGCCATCAAGAACCCCGACAAGGTTGCCGTCATCTACGAGGCGGATGAGCCCAACGAGGGCCGCAGCATCACCTATGGCGAGCTGCTCCGCGAGGTGTCCCGTCTCGCGTGGGTCCTCAAGCAGCAGGGTGTCAAGAAGGGAGACACCGTTGCCATCTACCTGCCCATGATCCCGGAGGCCGTCATCGCCTTCCTTGCGTGCGCCCGTATCGGTGCCATCCACTCCGTCGTCTTCGCCGGCTTCTCCGCCGACTCTCTCCGTGACCGTATCCTGGACGCCAAGTCCAAGATCATCATCACCACCGACGAAGGAAGGCGCGGTGGCAAGGTGATTGGCACAAAGAGAATCGTGGACGAGGCCCTGAAGCAGTGCCCCGATGTCACCACCGTCCTGGTCTACAAGCGCACCGGCGCTGATGTGCCGTGGACCAAGGGTCGAGACATCTGGTGGCACGAGGAGGTTGAGAAGTTCCCCAACTACCTCCCCCCGGAGTCGATGAATTCGGAAGACCCTCTGTTCCTGCTCTACACCTCCGGCTCGACTGGAAAGCCCAAGGGTGTCATGCACACCACCGGCGGTTACCTGGTGGGCGCCGCTGCTACCGGCAAGTACGTCTTTGACATTCACGAAGACGACCGTTTCTTCTGCGGTGGAGACGTCGGTTGGATCACCGGACACACCTATGTCGTGTATGCGCCCCTGCTCTTGGGTTCCACGACAGTCGTTTTCGAGAGCACTCCCGCCTACCCCAACTTCTCTCGCTACTGGGATGTGATCGAGAAGCACAAGGTCACTCAGTTCTACGTCGCTCCGACGGCGCTGCGGCTCCTGAAGCGCGCTGGCAACGAGCACATCCACCACAACATGGAGCACCTCCGTGTCCTCGGATCTGTCGGTGAGCCGATTGCCCCTGACGTCTGGAAGTGGTACTTCGAGGTTGTCGGAAAGGAGCGGTGTCACATTGTCGACGTAAGAACCCCTTCTCCCAAGAGATCTTTGCCTGTATTCCCTTCTGTGAGATGCTAATCCTCCCGCAGACCTACTGGCAGACCGAGACCGGTTCGCACGTGATCACCCCCTTGGGTGGTGTCACTCCGACCAAGCCCGGCAGCGCTTCCCTGCCATTCTTTGGTATCGAGCCTGCGATCATCGACCCCGTGTCGGGAGAGGAGATCACCGGCAACGATGTTGAAGGTGTCCTGGCCATCAAGCAGCCATGGCCCAGCATGGCCCGTACCGTCTGGGGCGCTCACAAGCGCTACCTTGACACCTACCTCAATGTCTACAAGGGCTACTACGTAAGGATCCTGGCAGTGTTTTTTTTTTCACATTCCAGCGCAGTCAAGCTAATTTGGCGATCTTTAGTTCACCGGTGACGGCGCTGGCCGTGACCACGAAGGATACTACTGGATCCGCGGCCGTGTCGACGACGTCGTCAACGTGTCCGGACACCGTCTCTCTACGGCCGAGATTGAAGCTGCCCTTATTGAGCACCGTAAGTGAAGAGAATCATTGCGCTTATGCTTTTCGACATAGCTGACCAGCCCGGCAGCCCTGGTCGCTGAGGCTGCCGTCGTGGGTATTGCGGATGAGTTGACCGGCCAAGCCGTCAACGCGTTCGTCTCCCTCAAGAGCAGCAACGAGACGAAGGAGCAGGTGAGCAAGGACCTCGTGATGCAGGTGCGCCGGTCGATCGGACCGTTCGCCGCGCCCAAGGCGGTCTACGTCGTCGATGATCTCCCCAAGACCCGGAGCGGCAAGATCATGCGTCGTATCCTGCGCAAGATCCTGAGCGGTGAGGAGGACAGCTTGGGCGACACCTCGACGGTAAGTTTGCGGTTCCATCGCCCGAGAAGTGTGACGCAAAACGCTGACGCGGAGCGACAGCTGTCGGACCCGAGCGTTGTCGGCAAGATCATCGAGACCGTGCGCGCTGCCCGGAAGTGAAAAAGTGTGCAAGGGACGTTGGTGGGAAAATGACGATAACAGAAATAAATATACATGAATGGCATGAAGGATGAACATAATCCAGTCGGCTTCGATCCCTACGGGTACATTTGCCTCGATGGCAAGGCGGAGTGATACGAGTAGTACTTGTGTGGATAGCAGCTCCTTTTTGGACTATCTGTTTGGCTGATTCCCATATGTGTACGACCGGTAGCAGGTACAGTTAACTATTTATATATCCTTTTGATATTATGATGTCGAAATCTCTTCCGGTGGCTACATACTGGTTCTGACCAGAGAGCTCCGAGTTTCTGGTAGACTGTCGGGCATCCTCTTGTATACCATACACGTGACGCATACGCATGATAAGCGCTGTACACGACCCGCGTCTTTGTTCCAGAATATGGGCTTTTTGCCGGCGATAAGCCTCCATGTAGCACGATGCCCGCCAGGCAGGCACGGTGGCTGAGTAATCCGATCACCTGACGCACCGCGGCGGGCGTGCTGAGTGGCCCGCCGGCCGGCGCTGCTCCTGCAGGCGGCAGCAGCGACTCGCGGCGTTCTCTTCCTAGCGCGGCGTTCCCGGGCCCGACCTCGCCTCCCCCAACTCGCCCCAGTGCTGAATAGGCTACTTAAGCGAACCCGCCCGTCCCTAACCTCCTCTGCGGCCGGACAGCTTCTTCTCCCAGGCTGCGCGTGTCTCCATACCTTCGCCCCCGTCATCATCTCTCCTTCTCCCTCTTCTTCTCCTTTCTCTTTCCCCAGCACAACCTGACAGACGGTGTTCGCGGACCCTCTGCAGCTCGTGCTGAGCTATTTAAGTCCAGCTCGTCGCGCCTGAGACGCTGTCTCGCTCTACAATCTCTTCTTTGCTCTCCCAGAGCGCGTCGCGATCCGTCTCTCTACTCGACTTTGCCTCTTCATCTATTTGCCCTTTGTCGCCGCTTTGGCAGCTTGTCAACCGCAGCAACTCTCTTCGACAGGATCGCGCCTTTCTTCGCTGGACACGTCGCTTACCGCCACTTTGAACGGATGAATCAATAGACAGGAAACAGCGGCAAAATGTCTTTCGGATTCGGTGGCTTCGGCCAGAATACCCAGCAGCAGAGTTCCGGCTTCGGAACTGGCTCTGGATTTGGAACGAACACTGGAGGAGGTAGGTCTACACTCTCAACACCGCAATTGTTCTGAAGTCTTTTTGCCGCCCTACCTTTGCGCCCGTTCTCGCTGGTGCTCCTAGCGTCGAACCGCACACCGTCAACACTACAGCGAACACTCTACCCGCGGACAACCTCGACGCTGAGCGAACACCTACGAGAAGGGAAAAAACCCCCCAGCTTAGAACAGTGTCTGACCGCGTCTACCCCGTCATCTAGGCTTTGGCTCGACATCGTCCCCCTTTGGTGGCGGTAACACATCTGGTAGCAGCCTGTTTGGGAATACTTCAAGTGGCTTCGGCTCCGGCGGAGGTACGTGCTCAACGACAAGTTCGTAAGCTCAAGCGTGGCGGTTTCTCTACCTTCTCGGCATTGCGGGCGCAATGTGTTACTGTTGGCTGCGGAACCCCTACTCGCAAATTCACAATCCGGTTCGCCTGTGGTTTGCGAATCGCCTCCGGGGACCACATGCGACTCCGGATTTGCGCTCGGGATGCCCAGACGACCCTTCTGGACGATGTCCCATTTGCAACCTGGAGTGTCGTGTACCTGGACTGTGGCTTTCGTTTTCTTTGCTGACATGTTCACGTGATGATGTGCAGTGATACTAACTGAGTCTCTTGTAGGTTTTGGAAGCACGCAGAACCAGTCTGGCGGTCTATTCGGAAATCAAAATCGCACTGGCTTCGGCACTACCACTACCACCAGCAGTGGCAGCCTCTTCGGAGGCGGTACGGCCACCTCTGGTGGAACAGGCTTCGGTGGCTTCGGCTCGACTAGCAACACAGGCGGGTTTGGCAGCACCGGAACCACCGGCGGAGGACTCTTCGGCAACAAGACCGGAGGGTTTGGCAGCACGACCGGTACGAGTACCTTTGGTACCGGAGGAGGTTTTGGCACTACATCGGCTTTCGGTGGCGGAGCCGGCTCAGCGTTCAACCAGCCTGTTCCCCCTTGTGAAGGAACGGGCAGTACGCCTTTCAATCCTGTGACGGAGAAGGATAGCGGCTCCAATGTCACCAACCACTACCAGAGCATTACCTTCATGCAGCCCTACAGCAAGTACTCGTTCGAAGAACTCCGTCTCGGTGACTACGCCCAAGGCCGTAGGTACGGCAACGGAAGCGGTCAAGCCGGTGCATTTGGTACCTCCGCATTTGGTGGAACTGGCTTCGGACAGCAGAACACTACTTCAGGCTTCGGCTCCGCATTTGGTAGCGGCACGAGTGCACCATCTGCGTTCGGCCAGACCCAGACCACCGGTGGCTTTGGCACTACTTCTTCGAACCCTCTATTCGGGGCACAGAAGCCGGCAACCTCCCTGTTCGGAGGGACGTCGGGTACTTCACAGCCAAGCTTATTCGGTGGCACCACTTCGACCACTGGTGGCGGCTTTGGAAGCACAAGTGGAACTGGTACTGGGTTTGGAACCGGGGGCTCCCTCTTTGGTAACACGAACCAGCAGCAGAACAAGCCCTTATTTGGTACTGGCACTGGCTTTGGTGGTTTCGGTCAGCAGACTACTACCACTAGTACTTCCAACCCGTTCGGCAGCACAACGACTACCTCATCTCCATTCGGCCAAACTAGCACAAGTGCATTCGGCGGGTTCGGGCAGCAAACCCAGCAGACCGGGACTGGTGGTGGGCTCTTCGGCACTCAGAACCAGCAGCAGCAGCAGAAGCCGAGCCTCTTCGGCGGTGGCACTACGGGAGGAGGTCTCTTTGGTCAGAACAATCAGCAACAACAGACTACCACCGGTGGTGGTCTCTTCGGAAACACCACTCAGCAAACCGGCACAACGTCCCTATTCGGCGGTGGAACTCAACAGCAGCAGGAGCAAAAGCCAAGTCTGTTTGGAGGCACCACCACTGGCACCACTGGGCTTGGAGGTTTTGGAACCAATCAGAACCAGCAGACTGGCGGTGGTCTTTTTGGCACTCAGAACCAGCAAAAGCCGAGTCTCTTTGGAGGATCTACCACTGGAGGCTCCCTGTTCGGGCAGTCGACCACCACCACCACTCAGAACACCGGAACTTCTCTTTTCGGCAACGCTCAAAGTCAACAGCAAACCGGAGGGCTGGGTACCAGCTTGTTCGGCGCTTCGCAGCAGAATCAGCAGCAGCCGCAACAACAACCACAGCAGCCCGCCCCTGGTACCCTCCAGGCATCCCTGCTTGATGGAAACCCTTATGGTAACCAATCTATCTTCTCCGGTCTGCCGGCTCCTAATGCTGCGAGCCCCGGCCCTCTGGCCACTCCACTGTCTTCTAGCATGAAGCAGAAGCAAAAGACTCCTCTACCTGTTTACAAGATTACTCCGAATGCAGCCAATCGTCTCATCACACCACCAAAGCGCCAAGGATTTGGATTTTCCTACTCCACCTATGGCACTCCAACAAGCTCTTCCAGTAACCCCAGCGGACTGGGCGGTAGTCTCCTGGGTGGTAGCCTGCGTGCAAGCGTCAGCGGCAGCTTTGGACGCAGCTTCAGTAAGAGTTTCTCTAGCAGCAGCCTGCGCAAGACCTTCGATCCGGATAGCGATAGCGTCTTGGCTCCCGGGGCATTTTCTCCCGGCAGCTCCCGCTATTCGAATGGCAGCCTGAAGCGACTCACTATCGACCGTAGCTTGAGAACTGATCTCTTCACCCGTCCTGCAAGCACACCACCTCCTGCCATTACCAATGGAGAAGACGCTGGAAGTAAGCTGAAGAAGAGGGTCAGCTTCGACGCTGAAGCCCAGCAGGAGCCTAACGGCACCACGAACGGCGAAATCGTTCGTGCGGAGACGGAGAGTCCGGAGCCAACCGCTGAGGAGCTTGGCTTCTTGCGATCGACTCGTAAGAATGGCCATGTCAACGGGGTGAATGGGGTCAAGGAAGGCCCCAGGGAGACCGCAGCCCAACCCGAGATGGAGCAAGTGCGAGGCAATGAGCTCGCTGTTGTCGCTGAGGATGCTGAACAATCTCCTGTCCCAGATGGTCCTTCGAGGCCCTCCTTGGTCCCGGGTGCTGATCCACAGCCTGGCGATTATTGGATGAAGCCTTCCCGCGCAGAGCTCAGGGAGATGACCCGTGAGCAGCTGAAGCATGTTGTCGGCTTCACCGTCGGACGCAAGAAGTGTGGCCAGGTGACCTTTGACGAACCTGTCGATCTCACTACCATCGACCTTGACCAGATCTTCGGCGGGATCGTGGAAATCACTGTGCGGTCCATCACCGTCTATCCTGACGACGCACAGAAGCCGCCTCTCGGCAAGGGTCTTAACGTCCCGTCTACTCTGAGAATCGAAAATTCTTGGCCGCGAGCTCGGGACAAGAAGTCACCATTCCCAATCACCAGCGGTCCTCTGTTTGAGAAGCATATTGATCGCCTGAAGAAAGTCCACAACACCGAATTCATAGCCTACGAGAAGGATACCGGAACGTGGGTGTTCAGGGTGCCTCACTTCACCACTTATGGTCTTGATTACGATGACGACGACGATGAAGGTGAGAACTTCAACCAAAGCACATTGAGTGCTGCTCCTGACACTCCGACTCCCAAGGCTCGATCTCCTGCGAACCCGTCGCCAGACCACACCATGGGTTCTGAGCAGACCTCCTTCTCCATCGATGAGTCCTTGGTCGGGTCCATGGCTGGAGTTGAGGATGACACCTTCGATTTCAAGAAACGCAAGATGGTTCCCGGTGCATTTGGTAACCGGATGGAGGGAATCGAGGATGAAGAGATGGGTTCTGGTTCTGGTGAAGATGAGGAGCAGTCTTTTTTAGAGGAAGGCTCCACGGGTTCAACTGCTGAAGGTGACGAGGTCACCGAGAGCCAGCAATCCGTAGACACAGAAGTTGAATCTGATGAGGATGAAGAAATGGAAATGGCAGGCTCCTTTCCAAATCCTCATCGCACCGTGGAGCAGGAAAACACCACTGCCATGTCGAGCTTCGATGTCACCCGGCGCTCGGTTCAACGATGGGGCACGCCCGCAAAGGCTCGTCTTGACCTCAGTGGGGATTGGGCGGACCAGTTGCAACGGACAATCAGCCCTAGAAAGCAGGATCGCGATGCATTGCGTGAGATACAGGCGAATGCATTCGCCGACAGGAATTTTCTGGACGACACTCCAAAGGAGAAGGCTACAGTGGATAAGCGGCCAAAGACGTTTACGACAAGCATTGACTTGATGAATTCCTTGTTCCAACAGCCACTGAAACAAGCAAAGTCCCCGGCCAAGAAGCAGACTGTGCAGCCTACCAAAGCTTTCGAGGTTTGCCTCCCCTGTTGTTGATTTTGCATTTTTCTCCCTTTCCCTTGACGAAGCATGTAATTAGTTTAACCGCAGATAGCAGAACAAACTTGAATGGAATTGGTTGGCTAAATTTTATTTCACTACACAGTGGCCCTATTCGAAAAAGCCAAAGACCTTCGCTGGCGAGTCGAATGAATTGACCGAGGACGATATCGCGTTCCACCACTCGTTCAAACCTAGATGGGGTCTGATGGATTCCATCATCTGCGCCAAGAATGATATGAGAGAAACCCTCCCTGATCCAAGCGAACCATGGGAGCAAGGGATTTCTGTGACGAGTGAGGGGAGGGATGTCGTTCTATTGGCTTTCAACAAGGCTCCGGAGGTTCGTAGTTTGTAAACAACGTTTGATGGAGCTATGTCTTACTGATTCTACCCGCAGCCCGGAGAGATGCTAGATGCTCAGAGACAACAGTCGACTATTCGTAGAGTTGACGGTATTCCCTTTGCTCGCCTTGCCAAGATAGATTTCCGGCCCCTGATCCAGCTGTCCTCAAGCTTCTCAGTGCAAGGTGATATGGAGAGAAGGATCTGGCAGCTGGCAAATATCCTCTTCAATGACGACATCGAAGATGACATCTCTGCCGGCGTCCCTCCGCAGCTGCGGAAGAAATTCAACCACCGCATCAAGAAAGACCGCCTTAGCCGACTTTGGGAGGGCATTGTTCGCGAGAAGCACACTAAAGACTTGGAAAAGTACGAGTCGCCCGAGGAACGTGCTGTTGCGCTCCTCTGCTCCCACCGTGTCGAGGAGGCTTGTAAGACGTTGGTGGATAGCGGGAATCTGCATCTGGCGACTCTGCTTGCGCAAATCGGCCGGGATTCCACCATACGTGCTGATATGCAGAAGCAAGTCGAGTCGTGGCGTAAGCATAATGTCTACTCTGAGATGAGCGAGCCGATCCGTGCTCTATATGAGCTCCTTGCTGGTAATGCCCTCCGCAGCGAAGGAAAGTCGGGAGGCGCATTGGAGGATCGGGCTTCTACGTTCACCTTCACCGAGAGATTTAACCTCGACTGGTTCCAGGCATTCGGTCTGCGCCTGTGGTATGGTATAACTGAGGATGAGCCGATCGAAGCAGCCGTCTCCAAGTATCTGCATGACCTCACAGAAGGAGATGAACCCGCTTTCCCCGTGCCCTGCCATCTGGCATCGACTCGCGCAGGGCAGAATTATTATACTTCAGATGCACACGGCCGGGAGTCTCCTCTCTGGGTACTGTTGAAGGTCTACGCTGTAGCCGCAAGCCATGCAGATACTCCCGGCCTCCCCAAGTTGGAATTCCCGGCGGCCGTACTCCCAGAGTCCGTATCTGGAGATCGGCTCGCGAACCGCCTTTCATTCCAGCTGCATCATTTCCTGTGTGCTCTCGTTGGCCAGCATGATTCTTTCGTTGTGGATGCTGGACGGACTGATCAGCTGGTCTGGGATTACGCTACCGAACTCAGCTCAGTCGGCCAGATGGAGCTGGCAGTGTTCGTCCTCTTGCATCTCTCTCGCGCTGTTGATCGAGAGCGCGCGGTAAAAGAGATGCTGGCTCAGTTTGCTCCACGGCTCCCGAACCCCGTCGCTGCCGATGGAAGCCCAGATGCCACTTGGCGTTACTTCACCGAGGAACTCCAGCTACCCGAAGCGTGGATCTGGGTTGCCAAGGCGCTCCATGCCCGCGACATTGGCGACGCTCCAGGCGAGGTGGACTACCTTATCAAGGCAAAGAACTGGAATGAGGCACATGCCACGTTCTGTCGCATTGTGGGCCCGCGGACGATTATTGAACGCGACTATGCCACGCTTGAGAAGCTCCTGTCCGGGTTCGGGGACGCACCGGAGAGGAAGGTGAGAGGCTGGGCAAGCGGAGGTGGAGTGTACGAGGACTTCCTGCGGCTTGTGACCACCCGGGGCGGAAAGAGAGATGCCAACCGCTTGAAGCGTCTTGTTGGTGCTCTGGTTGCAATGGGAGAGACCGTCAACAAGGGGTCCGGTGTAGAAGGGCTAGAAGAAAGAGTGGCGTTTAGAGAGATGAGCCGTGTTGTCGCCGGCTGGTGTGTGAATGAGGATAAAGATGTGAGTTACCTCGTTTCTGTTTCTATTTTATGCTTGTCCACTGCTAACGGCCAGCGACAGGCGGTTGAATTGTCTGCGGTCCTCAACCTTCCGCTTACTGGGGACGCACGAGTCATGCATACGGCTGAGATGAGCCGACGGTACTATGGCGTTGTCATGGCAGGTGCCTACTGAGGTCGAGATTGTTTTTGTACTGTAAAAAAAAAAACTGGACTGCATTGCATGGATGTCGCGTTTTTTTTTCTGTCTTGGATGTGTTCAATGGCCTGTGTCATCTATACGAACTGTTCTGCCTGCTTCTTGGATCCCTGTCAGCTCGTTTTTGTCCTCGATCCCGCTTCAGCCTTCAGCGTCAGACCCCATCATTATTAATGCGTTCATTGGACGGGGTCTTGGGATTGTCAGATCCGGTTGTCTGTCTGTTCGTTCTCACCTGGGATAGTTGTGTTTTTAGGTCAGCTGTCAGCACGCATGTCTGTCTTAGCTAGGTAATGGGCAAAAGTGTATTATGCTGTCTTCACAAGGATGTTTCCTGGTTGATGTGTTGGACTTGCAGTTAAGCACGTAGTCTAGTAGGTTCTTCACATGGATCCGGTGGGTCTCCGGATCCCGTATCCAGTGTTATAGACTCCATACTCCGTAACCTTAAACCAAGCATATCGTCCGGATAGATCTGTGTCTGCAACGTCAAGAGGCCGGGGTTCTTTGAGTTCTTTACTCCACTGCACTTTTACAATCTATAGCTGAACAAACCCTCATCATGGCACCGTCATGCGCCTAGTACGAGGATGCAATTGACGCCGGGGAAATTAAACAAATACAGTCCCGCCCTCAGTACTACGGCCATGGATGGTGCTTCGCTAGTACTGTATTTATCAGGTTGATTGCCTTCACCTGCGTGTGGTTGCACTGCCGAGACGTTGCCGGATTACCTACCACCACTTATGTTGCACACAAGACCACGGACGGTTGAGAGGTCCCTACTGGAGGAAACGGTAACTTGCAGAAAATTCCCGGCTCTCTAAGTACTTGGCGAACGGCTTGACACAAGTTGACTTGAGTATTTGATCTCGACTGAGAATTCTTTCCATGAGCTGCCTTCGACCGCTTGTTAGCGGGAGCCGGCGCGAATCCCGGTCCCGGCGTCGCTGTGATGGGTCGCTTATATTTTAGATCCCGGTACCGGCTTGTCACCAGGACATGGGGGAGGAAAACGCCGTCCTTTGGGGATGGCAGGCTCTCTAGGTCTTATCTCCGCGAGACGCATGGGATGCCGGTACCGGGCCGGCGTTGTTTGTTGTGTCTTCGTCCCTGAGATAAAAATTCAACCTGCCGGTGGATTGAGTGTCCTGCATGCCTCCTTCCCCCCCTGCTGTGCTTCCCATCTACTTACTATTACTACCACTCTCTGTTTGGAATCTGAATTGCTTCTTCGTTCGTTCAACACACAGGTGGTGCGGTACATCGAGTCGTGCATGCACCTTCCGGGTGAGAGTTGCGTTTTGTGTTTCTGTTGATCTGCCGTTCCTGGATTCTGGGTTGTACAGTACTCTCTCTTCTATTCTTGTGTACCGTCAACATCGGGTGTTACCCATCGACAAGAGCCCATCCAACCAGATAGATGGACAGCGCTCAGCCTCGGGAGGAACAACACGTTACATCCTCCCCGGATGCCAGCGTCGATGACATCGAGAAATCAGAGACGCCCAGTAAGGGCGTAGTGGAGAAGCTCGATGAGGATGAAGCGGCCACGAACTCGGATCCCTCGTCCCTCGAGGCGCAGCAGCAGCAGCAGCAGCAGCAGCAGAAGACTACAATTACTACTACCACCGACTCGCGACCCGCCTACTCGGCCTTCAGCAAGTACGAGAAATGGTTCATCGTCGCGATGGTGACGATGGCGACCTTCTTCTCGCCGCTCTCGGGCCAGATCTACTACCCCGTCATGCCGACCCTCGTGCAGAGCTACCACCTGACCCCGGCCCTGGTCAACCTCACCGTCACCACGTACATGATCCTGCAGGGGCTCGCGCCCAGCTTCATGGGCACCTTCGCCGACTCCGCCGGCGGCCGCCGCCCCGCGTACATCCTCGCCTTCGCCATCTACACGGCCGCCAACGTCGGGCTGGCGCTGCAGGACAGCTACGCCGCGCTGCTGGTGCTGCGGTGCCTGCAGAGCGCAGGCAGCAGCGGCACCGTCGCGTTCGGGTACGGCGTCATCGCCGACATCTCGACGACGGCCGAGAGGGGGAAGTATATCGGCCCCATGGCGGCGGGGGCGCTGGTCGCGCCCGCGATGGGGCCCGTCATTGGGGGGCTCTTGTCCCAGTTCCTCGGGTGGCGGAGCGTATTCTGGTTCCTGGTCATCATCAGCGGGGGGTATCTGGTGGCGTATGTCGTGTTGATGCCGGAGACGGCGAGGAAGGTGGTGGGCGATGGCAGCGTGCCGCCGAGGGAGTGGTGGAGGATGTCGGTCGTCCAGTACGTAGCGGCGGCTCGTCGACGGCGGAAGAATACTTTGGATGCAGGGCAGCTAGAAGCCCAGAAGACACAGAGTACTCTGGCGGCTGAAGAGAACAAGAAGAATGAGAAGAGGAAGATAGGCTTCCCGAATCCGTTCCTCTCCTTCGCGATCCTGCTCGAGCGAGACGCGCTCATCATCATCTCGTATATCGGGTTGACGATGTTTGGGATGATCGCCCTGCTCACCAGCGTCCCGAACCTCTTCAGCAGCCTCTACGGGTTCAACGATCTGCAGATCGGGCTTTGTTTTATGTGAGTTCCTGTTATCCTCCAGAAACATCATCAATCTCAAAACATCTATACTATATATCAGTTGCTGACTGCTACAGCCCCCTCGGAGCCAGTGCCATGCTCGCCGCCATCCTCAACGGCAAGCTGCTCGACCTCAACTACCGCCGCACAGCGCGCAGGCTCGGGTTCCCCATCGACCGCAAGCGCGGCGACGATCTGTGCAACTTCCCCATCGAGCGCGCCCGCCTCATGCCCGTCCTGCCCCTGATCACCCTCGGTATCCTCGCCTACATCCCCTACGGCTGGGTCCTGGAGCAGCACACCTCGCTCGCCGTGCCGCTGGTCCTGCAGTTCATCATGGGATTCTGCCTCACGGCGTCCAACAACACGCTCAACACGCTCCTCGTGGACCTGTTCCCCGACCGCCCTGCGACGGCCTCCGCGGCGTGCAATCTCGTCCGGTGCTGGCTGGGTGCGGTGGGTGCCGCCGTCATCGACCACATGCTGAGCGGGATGGGGTGGGGGTGGTGTTTTACGTTCTGGGGACTGGTCATGGGGGCGGCGATGCCGCTGCTGTGGGTGGAGATGGTGTGGGGGATGAACTGGAGGGAGAAGAGGCTGGAGAGGTTGGAGAGGAAGAAGAAGGAGGAGGAGGAGCGGCAGCAGCAGGGGTAATGTTTGTTGGCATATGGGGTCCATAGGTACAGTACCTACCGTACCTACATACTGACTCGGTATATAAGTTCAGCTTACTTGTATAGATAGGTTCCCTTTCGAGGAACTGCAGCTATGTACAGTGTAGTATAGCATAGTATATGACAAGTCTAGACCAAAAAAAAGTCCTGCATAGCACATAATATAAATATACAAAATACTAATAACACTATGTGATAATAACTCCAACTACCTAGCTAGCCCGAACTTTAGATCTCGAGCCCTAAATCCAAATAGAATAGGATAGGATATGACACCCGAGGGCGAGAACCACTCATGTAATAATGTAATGTTATGGGAAAGATTAGAAGGCGCAAAAAGCGAGAAAGAGAAGATAGTATACCGTACGGTATGTACGTAGTACTTCACCTCCGAAGTCAAAAGTCATCCCGTCCCGTCCCGTCCTGTAGCCGAGTATACTGTAAAGAGTAATCAAAAAGGATCTTCGATGGATGGATGATAACTCTTTATCCATATATCATGGTTAGGTCTAGCCGGTGCAACTCCCAGAGCATCTACTGAACCTTGTGTACAGACAGTGTCTTGACTGGCTGATAGGAGGGAGCAATTGCAATGGGATCAAGCTCATGCGTGTACATACTGTACTGTACTGCTCGCCTAAACGAAAATCTTAGCATTCTAGCATTCTATTCTACTTTTTTTTGTTGTCTTCAGCGGAAATCAACTTCTAGAAAGAAGACCGAAGAGACTCGTTATAACAACAGAAACGATGGATATGCATACATAGCAGAGTAAGGCTACTTGCTTGTTACAGCAGGACTGTACAAAGTATAATAAAATAGACGCTCGCCTCTTGAGAAGTTGCTTCCCGGACTGGCACAGGCTCAACACAGACCCAAACCACTGACCAGAATGAATGAATGGTTAGGGACTAGTTATTTTTTCTGCACCGCTCCGCGTAATGCGCGTGCATAGAAGATCTATCTATTAAGATTCGATTTGAGATTTTACATGCCCGGCGAAATCGTCTTTCCCTGAGCCCTGGCCTCGGGGTCCCACCCACCGGCAAACGTCTGCTGCCCGCCGTGCTCCTGCGCGTACTTCTTGATGCGGGCCTCAAGCTCGGGCCGGAAGTGCCGGATGAGGCCCTGGATGGGCCACGAGAACGCCTCGCCCAGCGCGCAGATGGTGTGTCCCTCGACCTGCTTGGTCAGCTCCAGGAGCATGTCGATCTCGCGCTCGCGCGCCTGGCCGCGCTCCAGGCGCTCCATGATCTGCGCGGTCCACTTGCTGCCCTCGCGGCAGGGGGTGCACTGTCCGCAGCTCTCGTGCTTGTAGAACTTGGACAGGCGGGAGATGGCGCGCACGACGTCGGTGGACTTGTCCATGACGATGACGGCGGCCGTGCCGAGACCCGACTGGGAGTCTTTGAGCGCGTCAAAGTCCATGATCTGGTCGTCGCAGATGTGCTTCGGGAGGATCGGGGTCGAGGAGCCACCGGGGATCACGGCCAGCAGGTTGTCCCATCCGCCGCGGACACCACCGCAGTGGCGCTCGATCAGCTCGCGAAGGGGGATGGACATCTCCTCCTCGACGGTGCACGGGTTGTTAACGTGGCCGGAGATGCAGAAGAGCTTGGTACCCGAATTGCGCTCACGGCCGAACGAGGCGAACCAGCTCGCGCCGCGACGCATGATGGTCGGCGTCACCGCGACCGTCTCGACGTTGGTGACGGTGCTGGGGCAGCCGAACAGACCGACAGCGGCCGGAAATGGGGGCTTCAGGCGCGGCTTGCCGGCCTTGCCCTCGAGCGACTCGATCAAAGAGGTCTCCTCACCGCAGACATACGCGCCCATTCCACGGTGGATGTAGATGTCGAAGTCGTAGCCGGTGCCGCAGGCGTTCTTGCCGATCAGACCGGCCTGGTAGGCCTCGTTGATCGCGCGCTGGACGACGGTCGCTTCGTGGTAGAACTCGCCGCGAATGTAGATGTAGGCGGCGTTGGCGTTCATCGCGCGGCCGACGACGAGACAGCCCTCGATGAGCTTGTGGGGGTCCTTGCGCATGATCTCGCGGTCCTTGCAGGTGCCCGGCTCACCCTCATCGGCATTGACGATCAGGTAGCGGGGTCTGGGATCCTTCTCCCAGTCCTTAAAGTTCATGAACGACTATATAGGACGCCGTAATTGTCAGATTTGTCGCATTGGAGATGATCATTGATGCCATTGTTGCTTTTTACTACTACTTACGTATTTCAGTCCAGAGGGGAATCCGGCACCGCCACGGCCTCGAAGACCGGAGGCCTTGAGTTCCGAGATGAGCTGCAGAATTGAACAATCGCATGAGCATTTCAAAGTCCCAGAATCGCGATTACAGCCACACAAAGCATTGGACGGCGTACCCAGTCATGACCCTTCAGTAGGATCTCCTTGGTCTTGTACCAATCTCCATACTTCATCGCCGTCTTCAGATCTGTGTCATGGTGACCGTACAGGTTCGTGAATATACGGTCCTGGTCCTTCAGACCTCCATAGGACTTCTTGGGCGCCGCGCCCTCCTGGACCGTCGCAAAGGCGCGAGCGGGCTGCCTCTGCGACGAGGCCGCGGGGAGTCGGGAAGCTGCGGCGGTCGAAGGAAGGGTGCGGGAGGAGAGGTGGGCGAGAGAGGAGGCAGAGGGAGCCGCCGCACGGGATATCATGGTGACGGGGGCTCGATGGAGCGCGCTGTGGAGGGGTGGAGGGAGACGGGGAGAGCGAAGGCTGGGGATATGGGGATCTCGCTCGCTGTCGTCGACCCTCAGTGTGGAGATGCCGTCGGGTCGCTGAGTACCCCGGATTTGGGGCCTTCCTCATTGGACCACCGAGAGGTCACGTGATATCATATCGAGCGGAAACAGACACCGCGGTGCACCATTATCAGGCTTCTGTATCTTGGTGGTAGATTTTTGGTCACTGAGAGTGTTATTCCTGAAGTTGCTGAGATATCATTTAACATCCTTGAAGCAAGACACACGTGTCCAAGCTGTTTACAACTCTTCCCAGCCACCATCAATGTGATAAAGCGCCGTAAAAAAGATTGTCGATGCCTCTCGTGCTTAAAAAAGCTATATATTTGCAGGTAGAGAGATGTTATCAATTAAATTCCCACACGAGACAGCCCATCCGACCTCTAACTTCCCCCGCCAGACGCATCTGCATCCTGCGGAATATACAGGTAAGAAACCGTAGACAGCATCACCGGTCCTCCGGCCCCAAGGCTCCCCGTCGTCACAAATCTCAACGGATCATCGGGGACATTGACCATCTCTTGCTCGGCCGCCATCCATGCCCACCGCAGCCAGTTCGGGGACAGCCACCACCCGTCACCCTGCCAGTCGCCGGCGAGATGGGCCACGCCGGAGAAGATCTGCGGATTCTGAGACCGTATCGTCTCCACTATGTCGTCGAAGTTGCTGAGAAGCGCTTCATCGTTCTCGTCCGGAAGCACCCAAGCGACGTCATCCGGGGGTGGGGGATACGTGTCGAGGAGGAAACGGGCCCAGCGCGTCAGACGGGGCGGTAGCTGAGCTTTCTTCTCAGGAGAGGCGGTCATAAATCTGTATATTGCGACGAGGAAGCAGAGAATGACCGAGAACCCAAGCGGTCCAGATGCATTGTCCGGTGTCTGCGGGGCGATCAATTGCTCCGCGCGAGAGAGTAGATTGCGCATGCAGTTCCTGTATGGCTCCTGCATCTCGGCTGGGAGCATGCCAAAAATGTCCCGGAACTGGAACAATTCGCCCTCGTGCTTGAGAAGCGATTTGCGTCCCAGAATCGTTGATCGGATCCGAGCAATCGTCTCTTCTGAGAACTTGCCAGCAGGGAGACGGGACAGGTATGAATTGACGCGATCCTCCATTACGCTGCTGGAAGTTCCATGTTCCCTAGCCCGAGCCAGCGTCCACTCAGCAATGATGATCGCTGTCTCAGAGAGCGTGACTTGGCTGTCACGAAACATCTTCGCGTGAATCTGTTTCAGATTCCGCGGTTGTTGCAGACCTTGCGCCGACGATTTCAACTTGACAATATGCGTAATAAGCTCGATAACGATCTGGCTCAGAGCAGCAAGAACGTTGCGGGAGTTCCCATAGGGCTGCACCGGTATTCGGACCGCGTCTTCGGAGACTTCTAGTGTCTCGAACTCTCGATCGTTTGCCGAGAGTATAGAGACGGCATCAGACAAGTCCGGAGAGAAGATGGAGTGCTCCATGGCGGCATTCGGGTCGAGAAAAGGATAGGAGACATTAAAGACATAATACCTGTCCTCTGTTTTCGCTTGGGCATTAGGAAACATCTGCTGCTGTCTGCTCTTTGCTTCGTACAATGGGCTTCCCGGCGGCGCTCTCAGGCTAACGACGCGGTAATCAACAGGATTCTGGGGAATGCAGAAGCCGTAGTTCATCATCACTGATTTATGAGTCAGCACGTTTACCATCATAATTTGAGAGCAGTCAACCCAGAGAATCGGAGACGAACTCACACTGCTCATTATTTCTTGGGCCATAGTTATTCCCAACCTCCTGGCCAGCTGCAACACTTTCCAGCACGGTAACGCCAATGTCCCTTTCCCCAGCTTTCCATTCAACCTTTGCCAGTGGCCGGTGATTCGTGACATCGATCAACGGCAGCAGAACCGACATCCTGTCCTCCGGGAGATCCGATGCTCCAATGACACCGGACAGGACCTTGGAGGAGAATGCCCGGGAAGCGATGATGGTCGACGCCCACTTGTAGAGGTCCCTAATTTTCACAATATTAACCATCCGTCCAGTTACGAAGCAGGTAACAAAAAGAAAAGCACTCACCAACTATACCTCCCTACATCCTCGAACCCGCACTCCCGCAGCACCCTCACCCCATTCTCGTACTTCCCCCTCCAAACCTCCATCCTCTGCTCCCTCGCCGCGTACAGACTCGTGCCCCTCAACCACTCCAGATCCCCGCCCTCGTCGTAGTACAGCGGCGTCGTGAGCTCCTCCGGACGAGGCAGGGTCCGAATATACGGGTACCAGAACCCCTCGGAGCCCCTCAGGTACTGGCCCATGAGGAAGAAGGCAGTCGTCTCCTCGGGCCCGACGGCGTCGATGAATGCCCGCGGGAACGTGACGCCGTGAGAGGAGAAGAAAGGGAGGGAGGAATCTGAACCTGCACCTGCACCGGCACCTGCAGAAGGACGGAAATCGATGGCATCAAAATACGACATGGTAAGGGCCAACGGGGTCCGGATGACACAGGTGCCGGGCGGCACGCCGCCGGCGGAGGCGCAGTCCGGCTTGACCTGGATATGCACGCCGCGCGATTCATGCCTGGCGAGCTGGACGCGATCGTCCAGGTGGCCGCCGTGTTGGAGGACCCATTCCTTGAGCGCGATGTGGTCGTTGAGAGGACCGTCCTCCGCGGGGGGTCTGGAGACATGGTTAGAGAAAGATAGAAAAAAAATGAGAAAAAAAAGGAAGTGAGGTAGACACAGACAGAACTTTTTTCTAAAAAAAAAAATCAAAATATACAAAGCTTCTCACAATCAGACCATTGGACCAGAAAGATCAAAATAGGAGAGAGGCACGGTAAGAAAAGAAGTACGACGGAGTACAGTCCAAGGACATCTTAAAAAAGAGAGAGAAAAATCAATGCACTCAAGCACGACCTCATGGTACAGCGCACTATTACACCCAAGATTTTTTACACACCAGAAATCACAATAGAGATAGGTAAGGTACGGAAAAGCCGGAAACACCATGAGAGAGATTGATCGATTGTCCCTCCTAGGTACTGTACCTACCTCTGCGGGACCGGCGCCGACTCGGGGCCGTCGCCAGTTGCCATGACAGACGAAACAACTGCCAAAGGAGAGAGATACACCCCAAGTAATTTTATGCCGTCACTCAGAGACCAGTGTCCGAAGATTGGCCAGTCTCAGGACTCGGGCTCGTGCGGTGTCTGCGCTCCCCCAGGATGATGTGCGTGCAGCGGAACTCGAACGGACATGGTGAAATTTCGACTTGTGTCCCACTTTTTGGTTTTCTTACATGGGCGGGAAACCATCCATATGGTTCTCAACACCAGGACCGCCGCGCAGGAACTCATGCTCCAAAAAAAATTTACAATATTGCAAACTAGGTATTGGAGCGTACTAATCTACTGTGATAGTAATGATGGCAACTTGTACCTAGGACAAAAAAATTATGAACCTTCACACTTTTCCCCAGCAAGACCCTCTATTCTCTACCTAATGCCAAGCGCATTCATTAGGTAGTACCCGTCATCTGGCCTTTATTTTTCTCCTTCCCCCCCCCTTAGGCTATGGAAAAGAAAAAAAAAAAAATAGCCCAAGACGAGACAGACAGAGAAAGAGAAAGAAAGCCGTGCCTACCGAGATACTATTATCATCCGTCCTAGTAAAACAAGAAACAAACAGCGCATGGACTTTGAAGTCAT
>Ga0207748_1000152_pt1 | contig 69111 bp, 65 predicted proteins | sample HigsolmetaGSP13D_FD_184841 | JGI IMG/M metagenome (GOLD analysis project Ga0207748, IMG submission 184841) | High solid enriched microbial communities from the Joint BioEnergy Institute, USA - SP1-3-D (SPAdes) | ecosystem: Engineered > Bioreactor > SSF (Solid state fermentation) > Aerobic >...
GGGGAGGGGGTAGGTATTGAAGACGGCATTTGTGTCTTGCTGAGGTTGATATAACCCTTAGAAAGTTGAAATTCTGAAAGCCCACGATGGGGCGCTCCGTGTTTGGGATGCGTCTTTTCTTTTCTTTGCTTTCTTTGCTTTCTTTCTTTTTGACCCCTTTCCCCCCTTTTTGGAAAGGTCGGGCCGGATGCGTGTTTTGTAATGTGCTGCGTAAGATCTCGGGCAGGGCCGAGCTAGAGTGCTCGTGCACGCATGGCTCCTTGCGGCCGGAGCTGAATGCTGGTTGACCTGACTTGCCTGGAAGGATGGCCGGACACCTGCAGGAGTCCGATGTTCGATTCCAGTGTTCTTGTGAGTGGACAGGCGTCTCAGGGAGAATGATGTCCTGTCGGGCTTTTTCTCCCTGCCCCGCACTGTGGGATCGGCCATGCCCAGACTGGATGCATGATGGAGATGAATAGTGTGAGATGCTTGTCGCTCCATCGGTCAAGACGATCTCACTGCTCGATCATGAACTCGAAGCACCGATCTCCCTTGCCGATCGGGATCGGTTTCGCCGCGTTGTCGTAGAGCGTACGCTCAAAGTACTTGACCCGTCCGCTGTGGTCGACGAGCACGACCGTCTGCTTCTGGGTCCCGTACAGGCCGCGCATGTACGCCTTCTGGTCCAACGATCCGTCTCCGTTCGTCAGCACCCCGACCTTGTCGGGGACTTGGCCGGCCGCGACCTCATCGGCCGCGCGATCGACCTCGTCTTGCCCGCCGATGACGGGCACGAAGATGCTCTTCCGCAGGTGGTTGATGTACGTCTCCAGCCCGGCGCCGTCCGCCAGTCGGGGGAGGGTATCCGTGCTCAGCACGCCCAGCAGTCTCTGGATGAGTTCGTCCTCGCCTTCCCCCGCCTGGACATGCGCCTCGATCGCCTGCTTCATGAGAGCTTCGCCCTGGATGATCTTGGGCCACGGGCGGTCCCCGAACGCGGTGTTGCTCAGCCCGACGGTCTCGCCGCGCTCCCCGGCGACCCAGGTGATGCGGTCGACGTGCGAGACGCGGTTCGACATGATGGCCAGCGGCAGCTCGGTGACTTTCCCGCAGACGAGGCTGAACCCACCCACGCTCTGCGCGGTGCCGTCGGCGATCATGTCCTCGATGAACTGGCGCGTGCTGCACTCGCGGTCGGGCGGCATCGCGAGCCAGCTGCTGACGATGGTGCCGCGGCTGCACTGCCCGACGGCCTGGCAGGCCGAGTCCTCGCGGTAGTTGGTCAGCACGGCGATGCGCCCCTGCCTGGTGACGCCCATCCAGGTGCCGTGGGCGGCGCGCGCGAGGTCCCGCGAGCCGAGGACGTGCGAGCTCGGCTCCGGCCACCAGTCGACGGCGGAGGTTGGACGGTGGAGGAACTCCTGCATGCAGTCAGTACATATATTCATGACGCAGTAAAGATATGACGAAATTTCCGGGGTAGATCACGCACATCGCGGTTGTCGAGGACGATGAGCGAATAGGAGGGGTGCGCAGTTGAGATTAGCGCGATGCACATGTTTCTCTTCTGCCAGCTTCTGGTAATAGTTGTAACAGTTCTTTCCTCTCACAGATTCAATATTAAAAAGGAATATTCCAAATCAATGTGCCGGCTCAAGGTGGACGGATAGATAAAGGCAGCCGTGGAAGCTATATCCGATGGACTTTATATGCGCTGATTCCCAAGTAACGCGGACCCAGCAGCGCCAAGCAAGGTCACGTCTAGATCACGCCCATCAAAGGGAAGGGATCAGCTTCCAGCAGCGCAGCTGACTGCCAGGCATGCAGACGGCGCCGGCCGCTGTCAGGCGAGGGTGTAAAAGGACGCGTCGGGTCGGGCCTGGACGGGTGCACAGCACAGGGCCAGTCGTATGACTCGCACTCGTCCAAACCACAGCGCCCACCCGGCCGCGGTTCCTGGCGGAGATGAGATATTTTCAGTATGAGAACGAAAAAGTTCTGGGGTGCCGGATCCCCGTTGCCACGTCTCCCGGTGATGTGTTAGGTTGCGCCGCGGGTTGCGGTTGAACAGAAGGCAGACGTCGACGTAGCTCGGCCTGTATGGATCTGCGCCAGCGCCACAGTTCGGGTTTCCCGTTGCCTCCCAGCGCGGGGGAAAACAAGCGCTTGGACGACCGAAAATAAGATTGCCAAAAAACAACGCCTTGTCGGCGCATTCCGACTGTCTCCGGTTCTTTGCGACGGAGTCCAGAAACTTGCTGTGGTCATGTCATGCTGAGAGCCACTTGCTATGTGATTGTTCAAGGCGACCTCCGACGCTCAAACGCGCTGCAGAGCCACGTTCGCCTGCCGCGGCTGCTGCCACATCAGCCTGCAAGGATCGGGTTTCCAGAAGTTTGCAAGACTTCCACGGCGCGTCCAGGATCTCTTTCTTAGCTTTCGTGTTGATACGACCGTTGACCGACGCATGGAAGAGGGGGAGGGAGTCCGTGCGAGGGATCATCTTCCCGCAATGTCAGGTTCACGGTCTTTCAACCCGGCATGGCGGGAAGCTTTTTTGATTTCTCCACAGCTGACTACATAAAAACGAGTTGAGATCTGCAACAATAAATCAAATCTCGTATTGAGGCAGGCCGCGATTCTTGAAGTTTACTGCGTCTATTCTGTTACGTGTTGTGATAGAAGAACTAGCCATCGTATGAACGTTGGTATAATAGACGTATGCCTAGATGCCTATATAAAGATGCTATCCACCAAAAACACCGCTCAGGACTATATCTGTACAGTACGCTCCTCAGGGGGAAAAGTGAGATAGAGAGCCTCACATGCAGAGTGAATCTATAAGACAACTTCTTGAGCATTATAATTCAGATCCGATCTGAAGAGGCTTGTAACAGTCACTCTCTGAGATTCATCATTAAACTCTCTTAAGAAACACTGAGATGATCATTGTTTCTTTGTGGCCTCGCTCTCTAGAAGAACTTCTGGTGTATCCATCGGGACTTCAGAGAATAGAGATATCATTCAGTTGAAATACTACGTAGATACCAGCAGCTGGATTCCTTATAATAGTAAAATAATCTGAAGGAGCCAAGACTGTATACTGCCAAGAGATTGCCTGATGTTGCCTCTTCATTTAGATGGAAGTCTTTGGTTCCATAATGGTTCGTAACCACACAAGGTTCCTGGAGAATCTCCCTGAAAAAGACCATACTGCAGTCAAACTCTGTGCAGAAAGCTTGTCGAAGAATTCTTTTATATGGATAATCGAGACGAATTTAAATTCCCGAGAAACTCGAAGGATTGTCTTCTTGTCTCTATCCGAAGATCGCAAATCCCTCAAGAGATCGGAAATATTGTCAACTTGATGAGCTCCATTATGAAGGGTGTCGAGAGGTAGAGAGGTAGAGGCAAGAAAGAAAAGTGACGCCAAAGATGCGACATGCCAAACTTACGCGATATGCTCACAAGGAGTGGCGTACTGGTCAATAAATAAGACCGCCAATGAAGCCGTGCACGTGAGAATTAGCTGTGCACAGGCTGAGCCCACAGCGTAAAGGGCCGCATTCCCCAGGAGCCGTTGCAAGATGGAAGTGATTGCACATTGCAAGTCCTGATGGCTGTTGTAATCCCCCTATATCAGGGGTAATCGTAGCAGTTTCAGGAAACCAGTATATAATTCCCCGGCCATTTACATCGACCAATTGCATCTGAATCCAAGTCCGTCGCAAAAGAAGTCATGATTGGAGTCAAATTGATCAGAGATTTGATGACAGTTCAAGAAAAGATGAATCCCTGTACGGGTTGGTAGCAGACGTTGCAGGAGTCGCATTTCATATAATCATTAAAACTGTGAATAATACAAAGATCAGTAACCCAGCGTAAATTATATATATGTTAATATTCCCAGGCCAATCTCTTGAGAATTTTGAACGACACACTCTCTCTTGGTTTCAATTGTACGGGCAGAGACACCATAGTCTTTTGTCCATTGTTATCATAACCGTTAAGGCGTTTTTTGAGAGCATTCTCAGCCGATCCTAACTGAGGGCATTCAAGAATGTTCCGGTCTTTAAGATCTATTCATATACAATAGTGTTGCGAACACCGTTCAAGACAGAAAAGATTGCATCATTCCGGCAGACTGGAAAGCAGAAAGCGGGCACGAACACTTATATATTTGCAAATTCAATGCTAAATACAGCTGGAGCTGCAGCAGACATGTAGGTGACAAGAGCCCATTACTGATGGGCTGAGAGACCCCAGAGGATGCAACCTCTGGGGTTGTCAGCAGGACGTGCCTGTGTGATGTCTCACGAGTGTATATGCTGCAGGGCGGACAACAGCCTTGACAAGGTGGGAGCAGGTAACACAGCAGGAAACTGTGCATTCAAGTAAGATTAATCAGCTGCCCTTGAGTATTCTCTGTCCAGAATAAACACGGGCCTGGGTACAAGAGCCTCACAGGTTCGTTGGTTGTGATTCGAGCCGTCAAAGCCGCGCGAGCTTTGATCCTGGTTTGGGTGTGCCACGGTTGTGTCCCCGTCATTGCAGCTGGCATCACAAGCTGTGATGTAGCAGTTCTTGATGTTAGAGACGCCAATCCATCAGTCGCCAGAGGTGTACCTGAAAGATTCAACCGGTGACGGCTTTAAGGGTATCCAAAGTCATGAGTGACTAATTCCCCGAGGAAGATCCCGCCCAGACCCCTCTCATTTGCCAGATCGATCTCAACTTGGAAGGAGATGACCTCATCAGATGCAATTCACACATGCACCTTGCTGGGCTGGCATCCTGTTGGAATTATATACATCGAGAAAGGTAAATAAACAATATTTGACGAGCTCGCACACTGGACCACGTTGCCCCGTAGGGGGCAATCCAGAGTGTGCTGACAAAGCATTGCAGCAAAGTCCTTGCTGACCAGGATATTAGTAGGACCTAATATGGAGTTGGGGCGGCGATAAACTTAATTGTTGCACAAAAAAATCTTGCATTCTCGCTGTATTGTTTGCCATTCTTCTCGCGTAGAAGACAATATCCGTCCGAAGACAGCAACAGGTGCATCCAACAAAACATGAGAAATCGGCACAATCCATTCAAGTCCCAGAAAGAAGGTATGCCATTTGCATACCGTCACTGTCTCTGTCACATCAGGTCGGAAGAACTCCTGCGGCGCTGCAGCGCCACTGTGGAGGCTGTAGGAGATTGAAGCGGCTATGTAGTCAAGGCAGTGGTAGCAGAACGGTGGAAGTGAACAGTACCCGGTACAGGGCCCAGAGCCATCTTCGGATGGACTCTTGTAACCGGTGGGGTCAAAACGCGCCCTTAAGATCTGGGGGAAAAAAGCCCATAGGGCTGCAGTATGGAAAGGTCTCATCTCATTTTGTACTCCTCACTTATGTGTATCGAGATATGAATAGGGAATATTACTCGCATTAAATAGAAAGTAGATTAGCATAAATTTAAGCATATATTTCTGGTGATTATTTCCTGAAAGTCTCAGAGAGGTGAATAACGTTGAGTGAAGTACATACAAAGAAGGTAGACATCGGATAGTGCCGCCTGGGCTATTTTTGCACGGATGTAGGTAATAATGTAAGAGAAGTATAGGAAGCACTTGGCTGGTTAATTTCCTGGTGAGAAAACTAAATTTTTAGCAGGAGGTTCTCCTATTCTCTGATGTTCCCCGAGCGGCATGGGGGTTTCCTTAGTAGTTCGTACTCCTCCGGGTACTGTGGGCAGACTTTCTGTCTCTCGTGCCGGTCCCGGACGTCTTTGAATCTTCACGGCCGAACTTCCAAAAGCGATTGGCCTCCGGAGCGGATCATGCTTCCTTCGAAATCATGCCAATTATGGCATTGGAATTCTTCTTCATCGTTTTCTCTCTATATTGGAATTGTCTCTATTCTGGGTGACAGGCTCGCTTTGTAAGCTTGTGCTCGTGTACCTTTCCAAATTTAGCACTCTCAAAGAATGGCCCGGGCATTTCTAAGCTGTGCAAACAAGACTTGGTGCAGTGTTATCCCACAGTTACGGGCCCTTGAAGAGCTCGCCCGTGCGGTCCATGGGCACGCCCTTGGTCTTGGCCCTTGGGCACCCACAGGCCCAGGATAACGACGCTTGAGAAGATGCCGCCGCAGAAGACGTATGCGCCCCACATGTCCAGCAGCAACACGAACCTGTCGGGCGTGACGCGCACCACCTCCTCATCTCAGCTGCTCAAAGTCTGAGCATGACTGATGCTTCGCGCTTTGTGGTCTCAGTAATGTCATCCGGCTTATTCTAAGCAGGGTTACTGTTGCCCTGGTTAAGTGAACTGCTTGCGAAGCATGTCGAAGGACGTTGTAGGGCATAAAGACCACATCTCAGGAAGCTCATCACCTGCTCATGTATAGACAGTTGTTGCACTCCTGGCCTATGCCGTCAGGGATGCATAGCGTGAAAGGCTTGCTATTCTGACCCCTGGGTTCAGCTCCTTGTTTGTTCTTTTAACAATCACAATGCCAGGGAGATTGTAATATGAGTAGCATCAACTCTCGGGGGTAGCCAAGCTCATTCTGCAGACTGCTGTTGGACTGTAAAGACCCTTTGACTAGTCACTGCGGGATCCGTCAGATTAAGAGTGAATACTCCTCTCCGCATTAACGTAATGTATCCATTCACGAATTATGATCCCTAAGGAGAATGGATACGTTTCATAGGGGTCAGACGCTCATGGTGAACCAATCATGATACTTTTTTTTCGGAGATTATGCCAGAGTGGGAGAACATATCGGCTATTGACTGTTACTCCACCGAAGCTGCGACTATTGTCAACTTGCCATAGCAGTCGTTCCTTGCAGATTTTAAGTGGTTCTTCTGATGATTCCCTAGTATATAATACCTAGTAGTATAAAGAAGCGAACCAAGACGTTCATATCAAAATAGAAGCAGGGCAAGATACACACATATAGAATGCCACGGGGAAGTGCCCATTTATAGTAACGAATGCAGCAGGGGCAACGTAAGTACCTCCTTAATCCTGCATGATACGCCTAATCTCTCGGGTGTACCCTTCTACACCAAAGGTTCCTGCAGCGCGCCCCTGTAGATTTTGGTGGTCTTTTCAAGTCTCCACCAGTTTGTATAGTAAGCCATTAGTCCAGCGAAATCTCACAGCTTCCAGTCCTGATTATTATATACCTAAAAGAGAAATAATGAGACCATATGTAGTCAGAATCCATTTAGACAAGCATATATCGAAGCATGTGTGCCTGATAGGCGGACAGAGTCATATTCACATGACCAGTGAGTCCTTCGTGAAGATAAGACTGTCTACAATGCCAGAATAGCTAAATAGTAATCACAGTGGTCCGATTATCTGCTGCTGCTGCGAGGCCCTTGACTTCAGAGATGAAGGACTTACTCATTATGCAAGCGAAGTTTTTTGGCCAAGATCTGGGTTTACCATACAAAAACAGGTCGAGGTTCAAAAAGACTGTTAAAATCGACAGGGGTGCGCTGCAGGCAAAAATTCAGTTGGGGGCGGGGGGTGAGCTGCATGACATCATCACGGGAAGTCACCGATCCGGAGATTATACTTTGTTCATAAGGTGATAGTGGACGGGAGAGCACTTAACCGTAAAAGGAAAAGTATTTTGGCGTCTAAAATTTTTGCTTGGCCATTGCACCGTGGCCAAGCAAAGAGGGTCCTGATCTGGCAGCGAGTCATGAACTCGAAAGCTTGGCACAACACGCCTGCATATTCACAGTCGGCCCTCGTAGAATACTGTCTTATTTAACTTATGTAATTTAAGTACTAAATAGGAGTATAGTCGGGCGCGGACAGCCACGCCGGTGGGATGAGGGAATTGGGTGTGCGTGATTTGTTTTTGTCTTATTTTCTTCTTGTCCCGGACGTGATCAAGGATCAGATATGATAACCGAGATAACCGCCGGCTCTAGACCCTAAACTAGCGCGTCTCCAAATACGACTCCCGTGCGCCGCAAACTTTATACAAGTGACCAGCGAAAAACACCGTCGTCCGAACCGGCGTAGTGTGCAACTGTCCGTGGTTCTGGAGTGGAGCAAACGGCTGTCGGACGGCCTGGCCTGGCGAATGACAACCCTGGCTCGCCCTCCTGGGCGGCGAGTTTGGCAGTGAATGGCGACGGCGTGACGCCTTCTTCATCGACGGCCGTTGATGGCGTCGATTGGCTTATCTGATAAAAATCTGCACATGGCAGGTGCCCCGAGCGGGTCTTTCTCGATCGGTTCCTAGCCTAGGGCGATGTCGGAGCCCAGCTGTCCTTGAGCTGCTGCCCCTGCTGGTGGGGAGACGACGTGCCTGCGGTTGTGTTAAAAAGCGGGAGGTCTCCTGAGGAATTGCGCACTTTTTTCTTTTCCCTTCATCGCTGCCCGCCTGGTGCTGCTGCTTGACGATTTGCCCTGTACATCGAGGATCTGGTCCAAGATGTCGCGCGATACGAAGGACCCGGATGCCACAGACACCTGTGCCCCCGCGGCGTCAGGCCACGACGCTCGTGAGAATCCCGATTCGGTCGCGTTGGTGGGCGAAAAGAGCCCGGGTGTGCAGCGTATCGAGATTGTCTCCTCTCAATTTCGCCTGATTGACAGGATCTTCCTCTTTTTCGGTATCTTCCTCATCGCCTACGTCTATGGCCTGGATGGTACGATTCGGTATACCTATCAGGTATGTTGCTTCCAGCTTTCAAAGACGTGATACGCTTATGCTGACATTCTTTTACCTCCAGCCCTATGCAACTGCCAGCTACAAGACACACAGCTTGCTGGCCACCGTCAATGTGCTACGTTCCGTAATTGCAGCCGCAGCGCAGGTACTGTACCTCTGTCCGGATTCCCATTCTCGTCTTCCAAGTGCTAAGATACCTAGCCAACCGCGGCGAAAATTGCAGACGTCTTTGGAAGACTGGAACTGATCCTTGTCTCGATCGTGTTCTATGTCGTCGGTATATACTGCTCCGGACTTCGCAGTGTGCAATTTACATAAGCTCACTCGGGCACAGGAACGATTGTCGAGACGTTCGCGAACAACGTGGAGTCCTTTGCGGCTGGTGCAGTGCTGTACCAGGTAATTTTGTGCCTTCATCGTTTGTCCATACTCTTTGAATCTGGTATACTAATCTTTCTGCATAGATCGGCTACACTGCTATTATGCTGCTTGTTGAAGTCCTCGTCGCAGATGTGACTTCGCTTCGCTCACGTCTTTTCTTCTCGTATATTCCCGCGTTCCCATATATCGTGAGTAGCTTCCAATTTTCCACGATGGCTATAGGTGTTAATATCCCCACAGATCAATACCTGGGTTAGCGGAAACATAACCTCATCTGTCCTCGCCGTGACAACATGGAGATGGGGCATTGGGATGTTTGCTATAATCTATCCAGGTGAGCTAATTGATGGCTCAAAAGGGTGATTGATATTCTAATGTTGTTCCAAGTCTGCTGCATCCCTCTCCTCACCACCTTGTACGTGGCGCAATGGCGTGCGAAACGATCTGGCGCTCTAAGTGGATACAAGAGCTCGTTCCAGATGCTTGGGGCGCGCCGACTGGTGATAGAACTTTTCTGGCGGTTGGATGTCATTGGTATAATTCTGCTGATTGCCGTGTTTGCCCTAATCCTCGTGCCGTTCACCATTGCCGGGGGAGTTCATACACAGTGGAAAACCGCCAAAGTCATTGCTCCGCTCGTCATCGGTTTCTGTTGCATCCCTGCTTGGGTTATCTGGGAAAGGAAGTGCCCGTATCCGATGGTCCCTTTCAGGGTGAGATCTTATCTACGTCCTTTTTTTTACCACAGCATTTTTGGTCTGACGTATAACAGCTGTTGAAAGACCGCGCCGTCTGGGGTGCACTGGGAATTGCGCTCATGCTTAATCTTTGTAAGTGCTTCGAGTGCCCCGGGTCACCACCCATATTTTCACCCCCCCTATCTAATAGCCTCTAGCTTGGTATCTTCAAGGCGACTACCTTTACACCGTTTTGGTTGTCGGCTTCAACGAGTCAACCATGAGTGCTACTCGTATTACATCGCTCTACAGGTAAGCGCAGTGTGTTGTACGTATACGCGACTGCCTTCTGACGTAAGATAGTTTCTGTTCCGTGATCACAGGAGGCATCCTTGGCTTGATAGTATTCAAAGTGCGTCGGCTGAAACCATTCATTGTCTTTGGAACTGTGCTCTTCCTGGTTGCCTACGGTCTCCTCATCCGCTTCCGTGGAGGGTCTGGGTCTGGTAACCACTCCGGAGTTATCGGTGCCCAAGTCTTGCTGGGAATTGGTAAGTTCTCTCTTTTGTCCACTACATAGTTCTATGCTAACCACGAACAGCTGGAGGAATGTTTCCTTATCCTGCTCAGGCCAGTATTCAAGCGGCGACCAAGCACGAACGTAAGTCTTGACAAATGTGGTGGCACGACTTCCTTGCTGACCAGTTGCAGATCTGGCTGTCATCACCGGTATATTCCTGGCGGTCTACAATATTGGAAGCGCCGTCGGCAACTCGATTTCGGGAGCAATCTGGAGCCAGGTACTCCCCGGAGAGCTTATCAGCAGGGTCGGCAACGCAACTCTCGGCGCAGAGATATACGCGGATCCCTTTACTTTTGCTGCCGCGAACCCTATTGGCACGCCAGCGAGAGACGCCGCAGTAGAGGCATACCGGCATACACAGCGTCTCCTCTGTATTACCGGCATCTGCCTGACTGTGCCTCTCATCGTATTCTCACTTTGCATCCGCGATCCAAAACTTGGAAAGGAGCAGAGTCTCCCCGATGCGGAGAAAGAGAGTGTCTCATCTGGGACCCAGTCTCCAGGGAACGAGAAATGATCATCAGGAGAGACGGGCTGGTGCTGCAGGTACATATTACATTTACTAAGTAATTCAAAATCGGCCATCAGTCGGCCGGGCAGTGGTCGTGTCATCATTCTATTGCCTCGATGCATTGAATGGACAACTGGCGTTCCTCTCAGTGATTAGTAGCATATAGAGAAGAATTAGCGTTGATGTGCCTAATCGAAAGCGATGAATGGAATTGTGGAGGTATGGGTGACGTAAGAGCCGAAGAACGGCTGATCGCCGTGACAGACTCTGGAAGCGGGGACGTGCGTCTCGAGGCAGCAGCGTTGTACAGCTCATTATGTGTTCTTGAGAGACATCTGGCCTCCTCTCACCTTGCTTTTAAAGACATTGACGTGACCTGCCTCGTAGCCTCTGCTGGAGAATGAGCACAGGTCTCGGTCCCTCTCCCATGCTGTGTTGTCACTGTTGGCCGCTAGCCCACTCGAGTCTGGTCGCGAAGCCTCCGGTCTCCCCACCCCGCACCTAGATACACAATAACAACCCTCACTCTGTCCAGCAGGTATTTTTCCAAAAGCTACACTCTGGGGACTGGACAGGGTCATATCATACTCTTTTCTGAAATTCTCCGCGATGTTTGGGATATTCGCGGACCTACTGTCGTAAGTGTTCCCCAGACTGGCAGTGTGTCCATCGAAAGCTCCGATTGACGCTTTTGGCAACATTGGAAATTCCATGTGTTCTGGATTGTGCGATTCTGATGCTAATTGCTCTTTCTTGTTTCCCTCAGCTCGGTCATCACTATCCTCTTCCCGGTCTTCGCTTCATACAAGGCTCTCCGCTCCTCGGACCCGGCCCAGCTGGCACCATGGCTGATGTACTGGGTGGTACTGTCAGGAGTACTGCTGGCTGAGTCTTGGACTGTATGGATCCTAGGATGGTATGTGCAATATATTCGTGATCCAGGCCCCAAGCCAGATGCCATACATATGTTATCATTGAACGGCAGCTGACGTTCTGTGTCTTCGATGTATTCTAGGTTCCCCTTCTACAGCTGGATCCGCCTCTTCTTCCTCTGCTACCTCGTCCTTCCTCAGACTCAAGGAGCCCGATATCTGTACCAGACATACGTCGATCCCTTTCTGGAACATCACGAGCGCGAGATTGAGGAGATGATCGGCCGCACCCACGAGCGTGCCAAGGCTGCGGGGCTGCAGTACCTCAACCAGCTCATCGACCTGATCAGAGAGAAGCTGGGCCTGCCTCCTCAGCGTCCGGCAGCCCCGTCTCCCCCGACAGGGCCTGCTGCATACGCGCAGTCACTCCTTTCCCGCTTCAACCTGCCCACGGCTACTACCACCGGCGGCGGCCCCGCTGCAGATTTGTTCTCTGTTCTCGGCTCAGCCGTTTCGGCCGTCACCTCCGCAGCTGGCGGTAAGGGCGGTGATGTAAAAGCGGAGGGCCCTGGCTTCAGCCCCAGCACTCTCTTGCCCCGTGAATTAGCATCCGCGTCCCCTGAGGAGAAGGCTAAGTTTATCGCCACTCAGCGCCAGTACCTAGAGGTGCTTCGCTCCGCCCTGGCAAAGGAGGAGCGCAAGCTAAATAGCGGGAATGGGGAGGATAGTAGCGAGAGCGATGACCTCGCGTACGGTACGTCCTTTGAGGGCCTGCGGAAGACCCTCAGCGACAACTCGTTCGACCACATCGAGCACGAGGATCTCCGTAGCTCTTCCGTCGGTGCACGGGATCGCTCTCCCGCAGGCCAGAGAAGGACACCCAGTGGCGGATGGGGGTCGGGCTGGTTTGGCGGCAGCGGCGGTAGCGGCGGCGCGCGGTCGGTAGATGAAGTCGCGAGATCGACGGGAGTGGACAGATAAGAGACAAATTATGTATGTAGGATCGGATATAACCTGTCTACCTAGGTACCTACCTACCTAAGGTTACAGAGTCATATGTCGACGAATCTTTGTCCCCCTTCTGCTCGGCATGTACAAGTACAATTTCTTGCTATAATTGTCATTGTAATGCCTCAGCTAGCCTACAGTACACTGTAGAATGACAAGCAACTCTTTTTATCTTATTGTTGATACTGTATAAGGAGATATTATCAGGTTCTGTTAGTCTTTTTTTGACTATGCTTCTCTATTCCTAGGGAAAGGGGTAAATTTGGATACGGGATGCAATGCAGAGCATTGTAATGGAAGCCGGAAGCATATTCGGTACCCATAATCTATCTATCTACATGGATACTGTAGTACACATCAACAATTAGTTCCTTTATACTAATCACTGCGAAAATACGGATGGTATTATAACCAATAGATACATCTCTGTCGTCAATCACCTGCGTTTTTTTCCCCTATACACCTTTTCTCTTCTTATAGTGCTCTTCATCATGGCATTTCTCTAAGAAATGCGGAGAGTTATCCGAGACAATGTCAATATCATCCTCCTTATCTTCAAGTATTTACCTATCTATCCTAGGTTTGGAGTGGGGCTGTCAGACTTCGCTTTTGGTTTGGTCAGGTGCATGTGGTCAGTATCCCTTCTTGAGCGAGCGCGGCATATCAGGTATTATATGTAACTCGTTATGATAACTGTCTGTGACATAATCGAGGATCTTTGCTGTAACCGTTTCTTTTTGAAAACTAGAAAATTCAGCAATGGTTATGTAAAGTATTCACATTTCGTGTGTGTGTGTGTGTGTGTGTGTGTGTGTAGCCAACAGATTAGCAGCGAGGATATGTGGCTCTTCAGTCTGCTTGGGTGGTGCTTGTTCAGGAGGCTTAATTCTGTTGATTGTGATGTCAATCAGCAAGGGGATAACCTGAAATATTAATTGGTGGAATGCTCCCTATCATTGGATGATTTTGGCCTCCATTTCTTGTTGACTTACGTAGGAGGTATTGCCAGATCAACTCCATCATCATTGTCATCACTATCGTTCTCATCAGAATTAAGATTATTATCATCAGCAGCACTTGCTCAGAGCCGTAACATGATGTAAGAACCACTGCGTTTCAAGAAGCGCGAAGCTGGGGAAGGGATGAATGGTTGGGTTCGTCATCGTTCAATACCGAGCTTATATATATATATTTTCTCTCCGCGAGGCGGCTCCATTGAAAATGCTTCTGACCGTATCTTGTCCCGCAGTATTTATTTATTTGAGGAACTGAATGCATATCCGGGTTGAATTCCAGACTTTTAGAGGTATTCCCCAGGTGAAAGTCCCATAGCTTAAGTAGTTTTCTTCCATTCCTCTGGCCACAACTTTGCCGAGATCGACACCAGGGCCTTTTTTTAGGTGACCGCGGTACCAGCAATGAAACTGATCCCTGTTTGAGTTTCCTTCTTTTTTCCTTTGTGATATCCAATCCAAGATTAGGTAGCGTCAATTTGTTTTTCTGGTCAAATTCTGTTCGACCTTTGTTCTTATTTTTCCACTGCGTGCTCCCTGACATTTTGGTGTAGATAGATATAGGTGATGATGAAGCGGAAGTTAAAGAAAAACGCCTCGCTGGACGATTTCGCGTCCGGTCAGGAAAGTGATAAATAAATCTATCTCTTTGCCGTCAAGCTCCTATTTATTGTAAGAAAGCAACGTTAGCAAAACAGACTAGATAGAAGGGGGCAAAAATTAGAGCATGTAAAAAATTCTCGGGAATCTAGTTCACTCACATCTCATCGAAAACTGCCTTTTCCCAGCTGGAGGCGTGCGATGTTCTTGCGAATATTCTTCCGAATGCCTCCGTTGACCAGCAAGCACGGACAGTACCATGTTTCTGGATCTGATTCTAATTCATAGTGTAGTTGAGGGTCGTATGCAGGAACTGATAACGATACCACAATGCCATCATCGCATTCTGCGGAGCAGAATCAAGAGGAGAAAAACTGAACCTAATATACATAAGTACATCTTTTCATATGGAATTGCATACACGTTGAACTTACTTCCACTTGGTACCGTCGTTTTGCCTCCGACGGCACGGGAACAACAACGTAGTCAACACGATCAAGTCAAATAATCACTTTACTTTCTATAAAAGAAAAAAAGGAAGGATCGGGAGGCCTCCTCATGTTCCGATTTGATTGATTGATATATCAGTTTGCAGCGGAGGAATCTGGAAAAGATGCCTTTACTTTTATAGATGCTCTTCTGATTCAACAAGAATTACTCAGGTTAAATACAGCACAGCGGAGAATGTGATATAAGGCATGTGTATATGTATATAACATTGGGTCGAGCCGAGAATGCGCAACTGACGATTTAGCATTCATGCTTTATTATCTCGAAGGGGGGGGGGGGGTTTGGCTTGGCGATCTTGTGGCATCAGTGATGAGCCTTTCTTTCTTGCTAGAAGGGATAGGATTTGAGGTCTTTGGGGAATATCTTGATTGAATACCTCTCAAGACTTTATGAATTTAGATCAGTTTGAAGTTGTTAATTGCTGCTGGAGTTATCGAGATGCGATGCCATATGCCTAGTATATAGACGGTATATGAAGGTGCTGTGAGAATGGAACAAGAAGACCCGAAATAGACCATCTGATGTCAAAAACCGGGCAGGTTTTTCTGAGTCTTTTTTTGCCAAGCAATCAGACATGGACTTGGTGAGGAGAATGGGAGTGATTCTATGTAGTAGAAGTTACATAGTAGGTACTCTCTGGCGAATGGAGTGAAAGTGGTCCGTGAAGTGGCTAAGGACAATCAATGAATATGTATAACCGTTGGGAGATAACAATTCTGTATTACCACATATAGGTAGGTATACATACAGTAGTGCAGATCGGGATGCTTTAATGAGGGTAAGGGTCTCTTCTCGGGTGGCAGGTATATACTGCCTAGGAGATGTAAGTACCCAGGTAACTTTGATATAGAAGGAGCCATCACTTAGGTCATCGGTGGATAGACCATCACAGATAACCCATTCACCTGGTTTTCTAGGTAATATCCCCTGGACCTTCCCTCTGGTTATGACTCCTTCACTGACAGTGCTCCCCATGAGCTCTGCGGAGAATACTAATCTAGCCTATCCTGTGGGATTAGACTGGATTGTCGTTCGGATTCGATCCTATTGTTACGGAGCCCTTTTAGTTAGCGAGAACATACTGCGTAAGGGCACTTGAATGTTCTCTGTCTGCCTAACGTAGTAGCACTCATTGATATCGCCGGAATAATTGATGTCGTGATGCTCAAGTATTACGATATCGCGGCTATAACGCGCTTACACCTCAGCGGTTACTGACATATCTGCACGGGAAGAAAAAAAAGTAGAATTGCAGTACAAAGCACGTAAAGCTTGATTGCGGTTACTGTGAATCAACTGCCTTGGGTTAGTTTTCGCACAGCAATGGTTGTTGATGCCTGAGGATAAGGCACATAGAACGGCTAGAATGGAGAACCTTATTCTGGACGAGGGGAGGACCCCGCAGGCGCTGCTCCGTCGGCGAAGATCGGCCGTGCAAAGACTGCTCTCTGCCCAAGGTTATCGATAGCACTGGATTGTGCGCTGTTCTGTCCGCTAGATTAGTCTGGAGTTCCTCCGATAGTCGATCGTTCGATAGGCGATAGTCGATCGATAGTCGATACGACGTGGCCCTGCTGTCAGTCCCCTCGTGCCTCTCGTCGTTTCGAGAGCACCCGCTTTTCTTCTTCCTCCTTCTCCTGCCTTCTGGCGGTCCCATTCTGCCCGACTCGGGCCCGATGGAGATGTGATGCCGGTGAGCTGACTCGGACGACAGGACGAAGAACGGGCTTGGTGTCAGTTTCGCGGGTTTTCCGCGAGGGATGATTGGCGCGGTGGTCGATCGACGGGAGCCAGCTGGCCCGGAGCGCCTGGGACCGTGGGACATGCCGTGATATTCCTCCGTCCTGCGTGTCATTCGGGTCTTGGCGTGCTGTTAGGACTAAAAGGGAAAAGGGAGAGATATTAAATAATACGGGCTGCTGAAGGGAGAGGCCTTCAGAGATGGCGGGAGAGCGGACGGAGCGGTGACGACATACTATTATCAGAGGGGTTTCTCTGTGCGTCGCTGCTAGCGCGGGGCGATTCTGCCACTGGCCGTCTGCATGAGTTGTTCGCCTGCTGGCTGTGGGCTGTTGTTACTATTCTTTTCGTCTGACCCGGGGTGGTTTTACTACAACCTGCTGCTACGACGTGCGCTGCTCCACCTGGGGACGGTTCCAGCAGCTGCCAGACCCAGGGTCCGTCGGCAGCCTCCGCAGACGAGACCAGATGCCGGCGGATGTTGTTCCAGCACTGCTTCCCTGACGCTGTGAACTACTTACTAAGCCCTGTCTTGCCGGTCGCCATGTCAGGTGTGACTATCGCAACGGTGAGGTCTGTCGCGAAGCCACGCGGGACGGCTCGAGGTCGTACAAGGTCGAAGGCACGAGAGCCTCAGGCATGACCGCCCTTTGAAAATAAAATCAGAGCTGAGGCTGCGGTTCCAAGCTGGCGGTCCTCTGGTGGCTGATGGATGTGCAGATGCAGGATACACCGTACTTCTGCAGCGTCGAGCTGCCCTTGGCACAGGTTTCCATAAGCCGTGAGCTTCGAACGTTCCATGTATGTGTATACTGCGACAGGAATCCAATTCCACTGCTATTCTTCTGGAAAGGATGAGAAGGAGAGAGAGAGAATGGGGGGATGATGGCTGTGGCGGAGAGCAGCGCACGATGGTAAGCTATCGAGCTGGGACGATGGCAAACGCCTGCTCGTTCGTCGGGTCGATGACGGCAGATCCGCACCGTCAGGCCAGAGTGGTACGACGGACAGCTCAGTGCCAGCCGCAGGGTAGAATAGAATACCAGGGGAGTCTGGGATGGGGTTCTGGAGTTCTGGTGTCCGGCGGCAGAGACCGTAGCTAGTATGCTATGAGACTGTAGAAGAGAGCTGGCCGTCGCCACGGGAGATGCTGGTCTCCGGCGAGAGCACGACGCAAACAGACCTGGAGAGACCGACGAGATGCTGGCCGTCGACGTCGTGATGGCTGCTTTGGTGTGTGCGTCGTCGCCTGTTGCCGCCGCGCCCCCCGGACCGCCCTCGCCTCGCCTCTCTTACCCGCGTCTCCCCCAAGATCCTTCTCTCCCTCTGCCATCCTCGTCTCGCTCCATCTCATCTCCCTCTCCCAGCGGATCCTCTTCTTTCATCGAAGCAGGACGATCGCGGATACACCAGTGTTTGCTGTGTCATCCGTTCTGTGAGCTCTCCATCACAGGTCGTGGTGAGGATTCACAGCCACTCCTTTGTTGAGCGAGTGCTTTGGTTTCCTTCCCCTCCCCCCCCAGAAAGTCCACACTTTTTTTTTTCGTCCTCGGAAACCTCGTTTCCTCACCACCACCTTTCTTCACCACCCTTTTTTATCCCTCCCCGTCCGCCTGTTTTTTTTGTGCGGTCGCCTTACTTAGCTCTAACGACTCTTCCCCGCGTGGTCTCCGCTCCTCAGCTCCCTCCTGTGCGTTGTTCGAGCTGGATCCGGAGCGAGCTCTTGACCCCGTTTCGCGCGACCTGACATCACCGACCATCATCCACCCTGTCTCATCGCAGATAACCACCACACTGCTCGTCTAATGACCTCGATCTCCCAGAAGCCGGGCCTTCAACCGCAGCAGGGACAGAGTCAGACCACCCCCGCCGCTTCGCAAGCGCACTCGCCCTCCCCCTCCGTTAGCGGCCCCAAGACCTACGCCAACGCCACCAAGAAGCCTGCGTCGTCGTCCGACTCGACCAGCGCTCCCCTCACCGTCGGAGGCTCTGCGCCAGCCGCTCAACATGGAAAGTCGTCTTCTGTCTCTCCAGTGAACGGCAAACCTATGCAGCAGTCGTCGGGGCTGACCATCGTCAACGGTGGTCCCCAGGGCGACCACGGCCGAAAGCCCTCGGTCACCATCACCTCGGCTGGGGCCAGCGGCTACATCCCCAACGGGGGCAGCGCTGGCAGTCGCCCAAGCAGCATCCAGTTCGGTTCGATGAACCAGCAGACCTCCCCCAACATGGGCGGTCCCGCCGTGTTGGCAAACCAGTCCAACCTTGGCCTTTCGCAGTCGATGAACCCCAGAATCACCTCCCCCCAGACCTCACCCTCACCGATTCCACAACCTGCCTCGAGTGGCGGCCGGCCCCCGCCATCGACATACCAGTCCCAAGGGAACGGACCGAGTTTTGGAAGCTTTGGAGAGTCAGGAGATGCCAATGTAAGTATTTCAGATTGTGGGAATAAGATCTCTCACTACTTTGAGAGATCCTGGAAATATTTCTTTTCCTCTTGTGTGGCTGATCATGATGTTTAACACCTAGCGGCAGATGCGCCCTTCTCCACAGGGACCTCTTGGTCCTGGCCCACAGCCGAATCATCTGCGACGGGAATCGTCGCAATCTGCTCATAGTGACATGGGCAACCATATGGCTGGCGGTCCAGGCGGTCCTGGACGGGGCGGTTATCCTCATCAGGGCGGTCGAGGCCGCGGTTATTCACAGTCTGGATACCAGGGACAGATGCCTTACTCTCCAGGTCCCAACTTCCGAGCGACGCCAAACCAGCCCCGAGGTGGACCGAACATGGGACCCCAATTCCACGGCCATAATCAAGGACGACCCCTCGCTCCGCCGTTCCCCAACTCGCCACATCAGGCAAACCGGAGTCCCGCGCTCGCAAACGCTCACCCTGCCACTCCACAGATGAACCAAGTCCCGATGGCGCACCCGCACTTGCCAGCCCAGCACTACGGCGCTTACAATCAACATATGGCGCCCCAAACGGTGAGGCTCCGCTCTCCTTCTATTAAACCCTGCAGCCGTCACCCGTTTTCGAAGAGACAGAATGGAACCCGTTTCTCCCCTTGGACACCCTTTCCCTCTTCTTCAGTCCACCTACCACCCCCAAATCTTGCACCCGAGAGTGGTCAGTTCGAACAGTATCTAATGCTGATGAAAAATCAGAACTACCCGCAGGCTTACGATCCCAACTACGGATACTATCAACATGCATATGGCATGCAACAGATGCCGTACATGACGCCACCGTCACCGCAACCCCGTCCCGGGATGCCTTACACCCCTCAGGGTCCTTACATTCAGAACCAGTATCCCGCCACCGTCCCTCCCCCCGCGCAAGCGACCCCGTTGTCACGAACGCCGTCGCAGATGTCCGCTAACGAGAGACCTGGCTCTAGCCTCGGTCAGGGGCAGCCACCTTCGGGCCCTCCAGCTCCAGGACATGCTCATAACCCTAGCCGGTCATCTAATAGTCCCGTTCCGTCGAAGAGTCATTTCGTCATCCCGCCTAACAAGAAGAATCCTCTCGTTATCAAGGATCCAGGCAGCGGAGCCGTGAAGACGTTCGAGAAGCCGCCTGCCTCCAGCACCCCGTCGCCCGTGAAGGGATCCACTCCAACTCCCCCACCGCGCACAGGTAGCGGCGCTGACGGCCGGGTCAAGACGGACGAAGAGAAGAAGAAGGAACTCAAAGACGCTGTCCTCCAGAAGATCGAACAAGACGAGGCTGAGGAACGCCGGAAAGAGGAAGAGCGCCGGAAGGAAGAGGAGCGCCGCAAAGAGGAAGAGGAGGCTGCGCGCAAGGCCATGGAGGAGCTCTCTCTGAAAGAGAAGGAGGAGAAGGAGAGGGAAGAGAAGGAGAAGGCAGAACGCGAGAAGGCTGAGAAAGAGAAGGCCGAGCAAGAGAAAGCTGAGCAGGAGAAGGCCCAGAGGGAGAAGGAGGAGCGAGAGAAGGCCGAGCAGGAGAAGGCCCAGAGGGAGAAGGAGGAGCGCGAAAAGGCCGAGAGGGAGAAGGCTGAACAGGAGAAGGCCCAGAAGGAAAAGGAAGAGCGGGAAAAAGCTGAGAAGGAGAAGGCTGAGCGGGAAAAGGCTGAACAAGAGAAGGCCGAACAGGAAAAGGCGGAGGCGGCAGCCAAGGAAGCCGAAACCGCGGAAGCCAAGCCGGCCGATGAAGAGCAGAAGGACAAGCCAGAGAAAGAAGAGCCGAAGAAGGCTGAGGAGGCCAAGCCCGCTGAGGAGAAACCTGCGGAGGAGGACGAGATCGATTACGAAGCCATTGAACGGGAGTTGGCCGAGATAGAAGCTAGAGAGGCCGCAGCTGAAGCTGAATACCAGCGGAAGAAGCAGGCCGAGAGGGAAGAGCGGGAGCGCAGGGAGAGAGAGGAGCGCGAGGCCTGGGAGGCTAACATGAGGAACGCCGAGCGTGAAGCAGAGCTGGCAGAAGAAGCTCGTCTCAAGAGATTGGAGGCCGGCGAGGATGAGGCCGACCGGAGAGAACGAGAGGCGCTCTTTGCCTCCCTCAAGAAGGGCGGCTTCCCCGCTTCTCGACCTGCTGCGGACAGCGGAGCTGCCACCCCCGTCTCGGATATGGGCCCGCCAGCGAAGCCTGCTGGCGCCGCGAAGCGGGAGAAGCCTGCTGCGCTCAAGCTCGAGACCACCAAGCCCGTCGAGCCTCCTCAGCCCAGCGCTGCCTTGAAGTCGCTCCAGAGCGCCCGATTCATCGAAGACCCGTTCAAGGTCAAGTACCCTCCTTCGATCGTCTCTCCCAACCCCGCATTGAACGCAAATGCGCCGGCCGACCGCAAGTTCAAGTACAACAAGGAGTTCCTCCTGCAGTTCCAGAACGTGTTCAAGGAGAAGCCAACCTTGGATTGGGACCAGCGAGTCCGGGAGACTATCGGCGAGGGCGCCGATTCAGCACGCCCCCAGTCCGCTCGTACGCCGATGACAGGGCGGAACCCTTCGCGCCCTGGCATTACTCAGAACTTCCAGATGGGCACCTTCGGCCAGGCGCCCGGCAACAGACAATCCCTGCCCCCTGGAACCACCTCGGAACAGCGCTTCGCGCTCTCGAATGCGGCCCGTACCGGCTCGATGGGTGCCAACCCGTTCGGCCAGTTCGGACGTGTGGGCATGGGTGCTCCCTCTATGAGTCGCACCAGCTCGTCGGCCGGCCTCCACGGCAACCTCCCTCAATCCCCCCGTGTCAGCTCCAGCAACCGCGGTGGTACCCGGTCTGGCAGCAAGCGTGAGAAGGCGGCGAAGAAGGAGGAGGACACGAACAAGGCCATGCCTCTCACTGCAGGAAAGGAAGTCAAGGCGCTCACGATCTCCCAGACCGGCTGGAAGCCACACAGCATTGCCAGCCGTCAGGCTGGTGGTGCTGCTCCTGGTGTCGACGGCCACCTGACTCCAGAGCTCGTCCAGCGGAAGGTCAAGGCGAACCTGAACAAGATGACCCCTGAGAACTTCGACAAGATTACCCAACAGATCCTCGACATCGTCGCACAGTCCAAGGACGAGACCGATGGACGGACTCTGCGCCAGGTTATCCAGCTCACCTTCGAGAAGGCTACGGACGAGGCCCACTGGGCTCCGATGTATGCCAAGTTCTGTAAGCGTATGCTTGAGAGCATAAGCCCGGAGATCAAGGACGAGAGTATCCGCGACAAGATGGGTAACGTGGTCACGGGTGGCAGCCTGTTCAGAAAGTATCTCCTCAACCGGTGTCAGGAGGAGTTCGAACGTGGCTGGAAGGTCAACCTCCCTGAGAAGCCAGAGGGCGTGACCGAAGAAGCCGCCATGATGTCCGACGAGTACTACGCCGCTGCTGCAGCCAAGCGTCGTGGTCTCGGTCTGGTCAAGTTCATCGGTGAGCTGTACAAACTCGGCATGCTGACCGAGCGTATCATGCACGAGTGTGTCAAGAAACTGGTCGATTACGAGGGTGTCCCTGATGAAACCGAGGTTGAGAGTTTGTGCAGTTTGCTCCGCACTGTCGGTGGCAGCCTGGATGCCTCCGAGCGAGGCCGCACGATGATGGACGCCTACTTCGCCCGCATCAACATGATGATTGAGACGGCGGGTCTGCCTAGCAGACTGAAGTTCATGCTTATGGTAAGTTCTTGACTTCCCACAGTGTGGAGCATATAACTGACAGACAATTCCTAGGACATCGTCGACTTGCGAGCCGCCAACTGGGCATCCAAGGACGCCGACAAGGGTCCTAAGAAGATCAACGAGATCCGAGAAGAGGCAAGTCCCTTGACTCGCGCCGTGGTATTGCCTATTTTGTGGCACAGACATTCTAACTCATTCTTCCAGGCTATCCGCCAGCAGCAGGAGGCCGAAATGGAGCGTCTCCGCCAGCAGGCAAGCAGGGGTGGCCGCCCACCCTTGGGACGTGGCGATGCACGCAACTTCTCAGGTGACTTCAGGAACCAGGCGCCGCCACCAGATTTTGCGTCCAGCAAGGTTGGAAGTGATGATCTGCGCCGCCTCAAGAGCACCAGGAGCACCAACCAGCCCCCGTCCTTTGGACCTTCCAGCATGTTTGGCTCCCGCAGCAGCAGCGGCCGCAAGAACCTAGGCCCCGGTGGCAATTTGGTGCGTGGCAGCGATGATAGCGGAGCCAGCAGCCGCACTGGAACTCCTCCGGCCGGAAAGGATAGAAAGGAAGACAAGGAGGCTGCATCCTCTATAAATGCGTTCAGGTGAGGATTGCAGCTTTGCTTGTCCCCGGACCCCCCCCCACAATTCCCAGTTCTGGAAGCTAATGTGTACTTCTTGGATCCAGCGCTCTGGCGAGCTTGGAAGACCGTGAAAACATGGCCACCTCTCCGCCATCTAACCCGTCCTCTCCTCAGTTGACGAAGTCCCGACCCGTGATTGAGCGTCAGCGATCCAAATCACCGTCCAAGGACGGTGAAGGTGCAGCATAGACGAGCCTGAAAAGAAGAAAATGCCCCCCATGATTACACTCCTTCTGGAAAGACTTGAACAAAAAGAAGATGGGCTCTCCCGTTCTTCCTTCCCTTCTTTCATGGCCTGCCATCCTCCAGCGAGGCTGCTTCATACTTTTCGACTATTCCTGGTTACTAATCGCTTGGGTGGAACTGCACCGTGTGTAGTATACTTCTCGAACCTGTGGAGGAAGGCGAGAAGCAAGAGATTGGTTGCCGGATCATGTTTTTGTTTTGTTCCTTCAATACCCGGAGAGCATGATGGTTTCCCGTTAGCCGAGCCATGTGCAGCGTCGGTTCACGGACGGAACTTCAGGCTACCCACAAGCTTGCTCATGTTGATGTCGTTGATGCCATTGGTTTGCCTCATTCCTTTTCTCTCTGTTGCATCTGCATGTGCACTGGGCGGTACGGTAATTCGGCTCTTTTCATGTTACGCTTTTTCTCTAGACAAAATTGTGTTAGAAAAGTTCGACCATTCGTGTTTCAATATGATTACGACCTTGAAGCTGGGTTTTTTTTCCCGCCTTCTTATGGATTTACTTTTACTCTTCTCGAATGATTTCCCAAATTCTTATTCCTATTCTTATACTATTTTTATTCTTAAAATGAATATGAATGGACGGGGTCTTTCGTGTCCGTGTGCGAAAACTGCTCATCTTCATCGTCGTCGTGGTCGTCACCACTGCTGCTGCCGTCAGAGGGGAAGAAGAAAAGAGAGAAAATAAATAGGCTCGGTACAGACAACGTATATGATAGGTATTGGTATGGGTGTGCTTATGTTATGGGTATTCATTCTGCTGCTTGGCTTCGCTTTGCTTTGCCTCAATTGATGATTGATTGATCGATTGATGGGTGGATAGGCAGGGTGGGTGAGTGGTTGGAATTTATGTAGTTATTGTTTATTAAGTTATTTATCTTCATCACATCATTGTCACAGATCATATATATATTACCTGCTTGTTTACTTTCGACTGACCTGGCTTGCTCCTTGTTCTTATTATTAATTACTATTATTAACCTTGATCAAGTTCAGAACTAAGTATGGTTGGCTTGGTTTAGTAGCTTTTATAGTAGCTTTAGTAGCTTGCCTGCTTGCCTGCTTGCCACCTTGCGTTCCCTTAGCTTAACTCTGGAAGTCAGGAAGGATTATGATAAACAAGGTTTCTCTCTGTAGTTTGTATACTGTAGTTTATCGAATCAATATATATCATAGCTGATAGCGGCGCTCGCGAGGAACCTGTATTCTTCTCGCTATGATGGGGCAAGCTCAATTCAAACCTACACATGAGCTTTCCAGGGCAAGTTGAATAGCTATTACCTAGTGTTGACCAAAAATACTGCTCAACTACAAAGAGGCCAAGGCCACTAGTTGCAGTCAAATATTGGTATTCTGGCTGTCTGACACCTAGCTTACCCACTGGATGCATGGATAGGAGAATGGATTGGATCGAGAGCGGGCACACTCATCGAATAAAAATTGGATCGGATCAGAACGCCAGTTCAAGGGGGAAAGGAGTATCGCTCATTTCGCGCCACTGAGGGTGGTAGGTATGTTATGCTTGTACTATGCCACTCATGGACATACTCCCAGAGACCGCTGGATGGAAGGATGCATCGTTATGATCGAGGAATGGATGGCTTCCTTATTTGCAAAAATTGCATACACACTAGTATGGCAGTGTTGAAGACAGGGGGGATGTGCTTATTTACGGAGGTAGGTATGTAGCATTGTTGCATCGATCAATGAATGCACATCCATCGCTGATGGTATATATGGACATAGATAAGGCGCAAGAGAAGCATGATGGAAACTGTCCTTGGGTATAAGAAAGGGGAAAATGGAGAAGATATGCGGGTTGGAGAAACAAGAGTAGCAAGAATGGCAAAAGTGAACCAAAAAAAGGAGAAAATAGAACCATGTCATCATGCTTCTCGCGGCTGCTCTTTGGGCTTCTGGCCGTACACAAAATAGACATTTGTATAGCTATGAATCGACACATCCCTTATTTCCCGTCGTATGCCAGCCAAAAGCACCTCAATTTCCAACCTGTTCCAATGAAGAACGCGGGAGAAAAGTGCATATGCATAAGAACCCAGCCCTTCTAGGATGTTTGCCTGATGGTAAAGACCAAGCTCTTTCTGCTTGAGATCATCAGGCCACGGTTTTTGTGGCAACTATGTGTGATCCAGTAAGTCAGTTATGAAACAGTTGGGGCTAATCAAGTACAAGGAAGAACACAATATACCTTGTAAATTTTCTCTGTCACATTTACAAACCCTGCCTGTTTCATCTTCTCCTTCCATGTTCCCATAGTTCGCATGCTCTTTCCAAACTTTATACTCGCCTCTGTTACAAGATCTAACCCCTTAAGAAACATTTCTGATCTGAGATGTGAGCCATCATCAGAATATGTGGCTACCTCTATGGATTGCATCTCAAGGTATCCTCCTGGTCGCAGATTATCAAAGCATTGCTTGAAAAGTCGATCATAGTCATGGACAGACCCTTCCAGCTCACGGCCGTGGATGAAATCAAATTTACGAGTGTAGGTCCAGTCTGCCTCAAAATCATCTATCTCAAACTTACAGTTTGTTGGTACCCTGCCAAGAGTCAGCATCTTTAAAATATCCAAGCTGTAGTGACTATCAAGGAGAAAATACCAGGAGGGCTGTATGGGACTCAAGTCATTCCCTATGTGCAAATATCAGCTTGTGGTTCCAATATTGAGAGGTTCTATCTTACCGAGGACTTCTGCAGTTGGATGCAGGCTATATCTCCTGTCAGTGGCTGCATCAAACCACAACAGGTAAACCTCAGAATGGTTTGCCTTACTCTGCAAACTCAATTGCCCAAATGCCCGTGCCTGTACCCAGATCCAGGACCCTCTGTGGGTTCTCAGGAATAGGCGCGAGATACAGTTCGCCTCCAAGAAGCATTTTGTAAATGTGATGACTCTTAAGTCCATCAAATTAGCTTCAAACCAAATGCGGATCATACAAGGATCTTACTAGATCCAATCGGTCCTGTTCCTGCTCATCATTTGGCTGCCGCCGGCACAAGTCAGAAAGAACATCCTGGCCCAAGGATCAGCCACTCACAAGCACATATTCTCCCTCACGGTATGAATGATATCTGCGTCCATTCTGACATAATGTTTAGATACTATTTTGAATACTCCCACACAAAGTTTGTCTTCAGACCTCATATCTAGATAATGTTAGATCTTTGAAGAGATATGTTGATATAAGGATACAGCACTCACACGTAATTTTTGATGCTTGAAGTAATGGATGTGATGTCACTGCCATCAATAGTGCTGTATCCACAGTTAGTGAAACAGCAGGGAGTAGTAAGAAAGCCTGATCCTTACAAGGCAACAGCGGAATCAGTGTCACTTTGGCCCCCCTAAACACTGTCATTAGCATAATATCAAGTCATGAAAACAGTATCCTTACATCTTGCTCAGCAGCTGGCTCAGCGGCCGGAGCTGCAGCTGGTGGGTTGTTATCAGTCATCTTTGGAAGTCAGACACAAGTGAAGCATCCAGCGGACCTGACAAGAGGGAGGCTTTGGGAGGAGACTATCGCCTTATATTCCTCAAATGCTGCGGTGAAAGGGACTTTTGAGTCCCAGTCTCCTGTGTTAGCTGTCATACGCAGTAGTGTGTGCGTCTGCATGGAGACTCGGTAAGAACCTCCGCCTTTGAAATATTCCCATGCTGACTGGTTGCATGAGACCGTAGTACTGCATAGCATGGTTGGCCACTTCTGTGATCCTACATTGGATTCCCGCAGTAGGCGACATCAGCTAACAGTTTGATCCCTGAGCTTAGTGCTGGTCGGATGCATGGCGTGTATTCCGCTGGCGACTACTCCGCAGGTCAACGGCGCCTAAATTCAGCCCCTGTTTTTGCGGCAGTCCGGCACAGAGAGAGAGAGAGGGGAGCCGGTGCTCGACATGGCACAGAATGCCATCGGGACTTGTCCGCGGTGTGGATGGAAACAGGCGTGTTTGTTTTCATGCTAAATAATATCGCTAAACAAACAGCCCATGCGGGGCTTGATAGGCGGATAATTGTCCAGGATGACGCCTATTAAATATCCATGTCGCGGTCCTGCCACAATTGGCCCTCAAGGGTGCGGTCTTTGTCTGCTTGCAAGGCAGTTTGCTATATCCTGCTCCGACAAGCCTTGTATATTAGCCTGTAGTAATCAATCGGTCTGTAATTCGACTTGCAGCACTATTATGCCCCTTCCCTGACCGGTCAGAGCAGGGCACGACATGGTACCTCCAGCTTGTTGGGTCTGCTCTCTGTCTGCCCATCAGGATGGGGGAAAAAACCTCCGCATCGCAGGCGTTTCTCAATGTGAACAGGACTTGTGCTCGAGAGCTGAAGAAGAAAAGTTTGAATGTCAATTGACAGATGGAGAGATCAGAGCTCATCGGGACGATGAAGCCGATGCCAAGGAAGAACCCCGGTCCTGCCAGATGCCCGGCGTGGAAGCGACGGCCGTGGTTGCAGCTCCATCTTACCAGGTTGAGAAGGTGCTCTCGGTCCACGGATGAGGGGTTCGGAATTAACCGACCGTTGCCCTGGTTCCATGATACGGAGTAGTCAGACTTATCGCTCCTTCATTTGTCGCTGGATTTCCATATCACGAACAGAACAAATAAATGCCTTCCCAAGCCGTCCGTCCCTTAGGTGGCAAGGAAATTGAACCTCATTATTATACCCAGTATCTGCGCCTCAGAGATCTCAAATCATGAACATTTCTAGAAGTCCCTCGTAACCACAGATACTATTCACCCAATCATGAGGGATTCCAGATGGGGCAAAAATTTCTCAAGACTGTACTGTACATTGCATTGTCCGTGAAACATGGCGAACTATGACTAGAATTCTCCACTAGACCAATAATCATGCAGCGCTGTCTTTCCAGGCTGCGATGCGATTTGCTGCTGCATGAAAAATTTTACAGCTTTATGTCCTCCATCCTCTCTTTTCTTCCACCATTTGACCTAGGGAGGAGGTACTGTTCACCCAGCCATTCAATTGATCAAATTGATCTAGATAGAGTCTAGGTGAATCTGCATTTATTTACAGGCATCGACTTATGTACATAGGTAGATCCCTCCTGATACACCAGGTGTACACCGCGAAGTACCAAAAGTATACATACGTAAGCAAACAACTTAGCTAAATATCCCTCAAAACCCGCTTATATCAATAAGAGTAGTTCTGGAGTGTTCAAAAACTTGACTGCTAGATCATGTAGTAAATAGTGAAGTAGCTATATGGATACTAATATCAGTAAAACAGCAATGCCAAATGACATGCTGCTACAAGGATATGTTGATAGAACTTTTGTCTTTGTCCTCTTTAATTAAACCCTTCATACAGCCTATATTCGAGCCGGAGCGAGGATTGCAAGCGGCCAACAGCTTGGAACACTATATATGCAAGTTGAATACCATTCTGTTTACTACATATTTCTGATTGTTGCATCCCACTTCAGTTTGGATTGGTAAAAATTTCCTCCCCGCCACAGATTCCGGTATGGTCGCTGTCTTGGAGTAGAGCTCAAATTTCCTGTCCTTGACCTACAGTACAATCAACCGAGACCCGAGGCTTCATGATGGAAAAAAGGTAGGAGGTATAAATAGGTAACTTGTTCTCGAGGTAGGACTGAGAACCTAGAGCACTAAATTCGGCACATAGATGGTTATAATAGTGAATATTCCCGGGGAATGTCAGATCATTAAAGATTAGGAAGGTACAAAGAGAGAGCTGAAAACGGGCGATTTCCTAATGCCTACGCAACAGGAACGGAATGACAGTTTTAGGTAATACCTAGATTGAAGTTAAAAGAGCAGAACAAAGTTGATCCGTGCTTCAGTTGACGAATTGTCATTCCTGCAATACTCTTATTCACAAACAGCAAAGTGCACTATTTGTTCTTTGTGTCATCTTTGGAGATATCTTCAGTACCGGAGGCCGATGTAGCAGCAGATGCAGTTGGAGAGGTGCGATCATGGACAGACGGGGACTCAACATCAGCCTCCTTAGAAGGCACCGAATCATTCTCCACAGAACCTGTATTTGGGCAAGTCTTATCGCCCTCCTCACCAGTGACAGTGACTTCTTGCGGAACCGACCGAAGCTCTTCGGAAGACACAGACGTGTCCCCTTCCACATGGGCTGTATTTGGGGAAGTCTCGTCATCATTTCGCTCCGCTACCGTGACCGCTGATTGAATAGCTTCCTGCGGCTCCTTTGAAGACACGGTATCCTCCTCCGCAGAACCTGTATTCGTCGGAGTCTCATCATCGTCGCCGCCTCCGACTGCAGTTACTGCTGACTGAGCGGCAGCATCCGCATCTTCATTATCACTCTCGTTCTCAGTGACAGACGGGCTGTCATCATCTCCGAGCATGGGACTCTTCAGAACAACGGCATTTGGGGAGCCTGGATTTGATAACAGCGCATCACGAGGGGACTTTTCATCATCGTCCTCACCATTCTTCGTGGATAAAGTCTCTCTCGAATCGCCGGGGACATGTTCACGGTCTATATAGTTTGGAGGCAATCCAATGGCCTCGGCCACTGCAGCTGCTTCTTCTTCAGGTAGCTTGGTGAGGCTGTCCGCACTGGTGTCAAAGAGACGGCTACCTTTCTGCTCACTCATTTTCATAATATCGTTGTAGCTGCGTCTGGTTGGGTCGGCAAGACGCTTCTTCTTTTTCTTTTCCCTCTTAGGAGATGGGCGCACGACAATTACTGGGATAGGGGACTGCTGGAGACAATATTTGGAGACGGAGCCTGGCAGGAGGCCTTGCATTCCAAGGCTGCGGCCGCGAGTTCCAACTATAAGGACAGCAGGTTCATATATTTGAATCTCGACTGTCAGTCAAATATATGGGCAGATATAAGAGTGCAAATTTACCATTCTCTGGATAATTTCCTGGACCTTGCCAACCGCAAACTCCAGAACTAGACTGATTGCCTTCTCATCAGGGCTGTTCTTCTGGATTACTTGCTCCAGCAGTTTCTGTGCCTCCTGGCGGTATCTGCCCTCTTCAATGCTGGACTCGCTTGCAATCTTGGAGTCCTTCTCAATGACTCGCAGACACACGATCTCATCTCCATCGTCGACCAATTCATCGATCAGCCACTCAAGCGCGAAGTCAGAATGATCATTCTGATCTGTGCCACAGAGGAACGTCCGGCTACGACGCGTACATTGGTACCCTTTATGCTTGTAATTCAACGTTAGAGAGAATTCGGTAGCGTCACGGTTGTCGAAGGTATCGAACGAAACCCCGCGTTGATAGTGACTAGAATTTTGCGCCAGGTGTCAGCATACGTTCCATACAGCCGACAGACGCGGAGAATTGAGCCACAGGCGACTCCGTCTTGAGCCCGTCGCTTGCCCCTGCATCATTTGCGGGATGCCCATGGCCCATGGCTGCAACGCGCTCTTGGTACGGTTGCGGAGGGCGTAGAACCGCGCAGCGGGGCACGCTAGGTAGATAAGCGAACCGCCGTGCGGGGCGGTCGGCAAAATAAGGTGCGAGCAACCAAGGGGAGCAGATGGGAGAACCAAAAAAACGGCCATCACCAAAAATTGCAGGAGGAAGCAGAAGGGGTTGACAGGCACAAGAGAAGAAGAGTACCTACCTAGGTGGTGGCGGAGAAGACATCCTCTTCGTTGGCTTCCTTTCCTTTTCCCGGCCTTGTGGTGTACTGGCTCTTGACTCCCGCTTCACGCTTTCTGATCGACGTAACAACTCTGCCTCGGACCCCGCAACGTTGAACTGTATCGACTTCCTCCGCCCATCATCAGGAGCGTATGCGATCCGCTTGCCACCAAGCCTGAAGCTCCGAGAGCCACCGTCATCACGCGCAGAAGGGCTCTCATCGGGAACGCGTGCCGAGGCACGGGGATCGGCGGAAGTCTTCGAAGCCGACGCAGACATTTCAGCAGAGACGTAGAAGCTGCTGGGAAATCCAAGACGGTCAATAATTTTTTTTCTTCAAATCTCGCGACTGGAATTTCGGATGTCCCAGCTGTGTAGATGTAGTTCGACGGGGCGACAGTTGACCAACTGCTCAGAGTGCTTGGTATGCCAAGAGCGTGAAACGGTCGGCCACTTGCTTTCCTTGATTAGATCTGGTTGGGTTCCTTTCCAGACTCTGCCTCGAAATGTAGCTGTGAAACAAAAGATGTGAGTAGGAGGAAAACTTCCTGCTCTGGACAGTTGTATGTCCAGGAACCGTAAACCTCTCTCAGATGTTGACCCTCCTTCAGAGCGGGGCCGAAGAGAATGCAGACAGAAAAGACCAAAATGAGATGCAGTAGCCAAGCTGCAGATCAGCCAGCATGGAGCTCCTGGAGGTTTTGGAGCAGCACGAACCAGGACGCAGAGATCATGGTTCGGAACTTGAAAAAGGGGGCACAGCTGTGGAGACTGAAGCTCTGTCTATGCTCCAGTGGGCAAAGCAGTGTAAAGCAATATGGGAAGGAAGAGCCCAGCGAAGAGCAACCCAAGAGGCGTGAAAGTTGACACGCAGACAGAGAAGCCACTGACCAAAAGCGGGACTGGATGGAGGTGGAGAGGCAGGCTGGCAGCGTTGCAGACTGGCCAAGCGAGGTCCTTGGCGGATGCGACTGGGCGCTTGGCGGTTGTGATCCCTGAGGCAGTGCAAGATCCAGTGTGGCTAGTAACAGGGAGAGACCTGGATACTGCATGCACATTTCAGCTCAGTCATCTTTCGATTATTAATGGACTCTTGGGAAGTTGGAACAGTGTGGTTTTTGGATGAGCAAATGCCCTAATTGGTGTCCTGCATTTACCTCTCCAAATACTATCCACTACCAACCTAGGGAGGACCATCTGTGCTACTACCCTCTTCTACAGAGCATATATAGTCTGCATATCAGCGTCTATATCCATTTCAAAAATCAAAGGGCAGGGGTGCAAAACCCCTTCTATGAAGTACTGTTTACTCTCCCAACTTTCGCTGCCCTGGCAACCTTGTTTGATGGTTACCGCCTTTGTCTGTGCACGTACAAATATGGCAGGTACATACGGAGTGTACAACATGGACTCGGGCCCAGAATTCGGTGTTCCGAGTTGGAGTAAAGGGCAATTGACTGATGAAAACAACGGTATCTGCCACTGGGTAATCAAGCGCACAGGAATTTCAGTCAATCTGAGCCTGCCTTGAAAGCGAACCTTCGCTCTTTTCTGCAGTGCTTGGCACGTCATGGCGTTGTAAGACTTTCATTATTCATGGACGATGAAGCAAGTCATTACTTATCCGCCTATCTTATCAGTGAGAACTACAGAGTACCCGTATGGACATGGAGTCTTGATAAGGTAACAGTACTCCGTAGTCGATAAAGCAATTATTATTCCGTGTTTAGAAGGAAGGAAACCAAAAGCCGGTCTCAAAGCTGAAGTTCACAAGATCGAAGAATCTACGTACCTAGGTAAACCCGAGGACCGAATCCCGATGAATAATAAAAACAGCACGGAGCTCGGAGTGCATCATGTTGCCGCTGCATGTGCTTACTTGGCAACTACTGCATGCACACGCTGGCGAGTCGCGACTCACCGACTATTCTGCACCCGCGGCCCGCGGGCCCTGAAACCACGCGAGTCTCGACCGGACCGTGCCCTCGACCACGACCGATCTACGGAGTAGATCCCCACAAGAACACGCGAACGGCGAAAGAAGGGGACTGGACCCTGAGCCCTGGGCCCTAGGATGCAGTTCTGTATAACAAGCTGGAGCAGAGAGGGGTAAATTCGGAAAAATTAGTTGGTTAGGAGGTGGCCAGAGCAACAGACTCTTCTTCCCCCTGCATTCTACTTCGACTCAGCCGAAACTCGTCCGAGAGAGCCTATCACGGAACCGTTCAACCGCCGAGTACGAGTACAGATACATCCGGAGAATTCGTGTAGATGACTCTTCAGGGTAAGATAAGAAAGAAAAGAAAAAAAATACATGGCAAGGATGTGGGTATCAGACGCGAAGCCTGCTGAAGCCTAATTATTCCTGAAGGATAAGTTGGCAGTCGGGCACCGACTCCGCGAAGAGCCACGACTCACGGGAGACGGGGCCGCCGCGCCGCGGGATTTGTTTTCTAGAAACGCTCGACGGGAGCAAAAACTTGGAAGGTAAGGCACGAGCGTTAGCTAAGACGGTTAGGGAGGGCGACTATCGATAGCGGAGCCTGCGCAGTGCGCAGGGCCGGGACGGTGTGTGTCTTACTACTATCGGCGCCGATCGCGTATCTATCCTCCGTAGATTTACGAGATTATTTGGTGATCTACGCCAGGCTAATGCACTCCACCGGCTGCGCGACACATGGCATGCCGAGGAAGAATTCTGGAAAAGGGGTTGACTCTTCGATTGACTTCTACGGAGCGCGTACTACGCGCTACGGACAAACCGCGGAGAATGAGCGAAGGAATCGAGCGGATCATGGCATGCATCGATAAGCTTGTATATATTCAGCGTCTAAAACATGCCTCACAATCAAATACCATAGTCTCGAGTCTCGACCTTCGACCTCTCAACCCGCCATGGGGGAGTGGGAGGGAGAACTGCCCATCTGCTTCCTGTGTAAATGCAGATCATCTCGTGCCGTCGCCTCATGCGACTGGCGCGCGTAGACGTCATGACACATCGGAAGAGTAGAGAGACATCACAACACACGCAGGCGCTCAAAAAGGCGCTCAGTATAAATAGGGAAATTTAAATGCGAATGTAGTAGACCCAAACCCGCAAAAAGAAATCGACTGCTTTTTGTGCACCGCACCAACACCGTAGTCGCCCGAATACAGTAGAATGTTCGGATACTCGCTCTCAATCGGATCAGAATCGTCATCAGGGGTATCATAAATGGCACATCGATGAAGGTCATCAACAGCAGCGCACATCTAGTACGCTTGGATCACCGTGCTCTGATCTCGCGAAGGGAGGTAATACTCATGATCGTAAAGGTCTGGCCGTTCCGATTCCGAGAGCGGCAGCTCCGTAGTAGTCGCAGACCCCTTAGGGTCATATATAGTCGTGGTGACGGTTTGATGCGCTTCAGAGAAGGTGTCAATGGTCTGCGGGGGCGGAGACGGAGGCATCGAGTCGTCTTCTGACTCGTCGTCCGAATCTGAAAGGAGCTCTGGCGGCGACTGTCGAGAATTTGAACGGGTCAATGTCAAAGTCTCATAATTGTTCTCGTCGTCATCGTCGCAGTCGGAGTCGTCGGAGTCGACCTCCTGTTCGGTGACAATGGCAACTGGAGAGGGAGGTCGACGGCGGGGGGCGGGTGGGGTGTTGACTACGAAGTCATCGTCGTCAAAATCAGAGTCGTCGCTGGTGCACTCCGAGTCGGAAGCATCCTCTGGATCCCAGTCCTCCTCCGGGTCCTCGACGACAGTGTCGGCCCATTTGATGTGTTTGGGCTCCTCCTGCGAGGGCTTGTTGACTCCGCTGACGGTTTGATTGAACCATCTCTCCTGCGCCTGTTCGGCATCTGCGAGCTCCAGCATCAACGAGTCGAGCAGGTTCGCATGGCCAACCAGCAGGCGCAGGTCGTGGTCCGCCCGGGCGGCTTCTTTGGAAAGCTTGCTCCGGGCGGTGTGGGCGAGGTAGTAAGTCTGAGTGATGCTCATCTTCTTCTGTTGCCTCCTCCGGGCCAAAGCGCTGAAGGAAGGATATGAAGGAGAAACGGAGGGAGTCGAGAAAGAAGGTGAAGCCATTGTCGTAGGGCCTGGGAGCCGTTGATGTGCTTATGAGCTCAACGCGACGTGACTCTTGTTCTTCTGCCTTGAGTCAAAAAGACGCCTGGCCGGGCGGTCCGGGAGACAACCAATCAGGGCGAGGGCGGTGAGCAGGCAAGAGAAGGCGGTAGGCAAACAGGCTCCAGGCGATTCCGTTCACGGTATGCGATATCCAGCAGAGCAGACAGAGAGAGAGAGAGAGAGCGATGAGCAAGAGAGGATGAAGACGCACGCTCAGCGCCAGCGGTGGGCACGGGGTTTCTCTTATTATGCTCCGCTGCCCAGCTGAGTTTTTTTCGTATGTCCGCCTTGGAGCCGCAAGCCGTGTACGTCCGGGGCGGCCGGTCGGAAGTAGCAACGCGCCGGAGCGTTTCGCTTGCTTTGTCACCGATCCTCCACCCGTGGTTCAGATCCACCTGACGATGACGAGAAGACCGAGTCGCCGGTGTCAGCCCCAGTCTCGACGCGGGCCCAACCTCGCGCCGGCGGGCTGTCTCGCCGCAACCGGCCCGTCGTGCTCACCGCCCTCGCATCCGCGCCTTGTCACATTCCCCATGCCACTTATGCCATGCCCAATGATCGTAATCTCCGTTGCATCCTTGCTCCCGCTGAGTAAAACCCGATCTCCACCGCCAGCCCTGCATCTGCTCGGATGGCCGACACGCCTGTCCGCGGAGACGGCCGTGGAGTCTGGACGACACGATGACTCTTCTCGCACCCCGCAGAAACTTCTGCCGCTGGCCCGCAATTACTCATCTTCACCGCACCTTTGTGCCCAGCCAGCACTTGTGTCTTATCATTCGGTCGAGTCTCCCACCCTACACGAGCCTCCGCTTTCCTCTGCCGTCCACATGCTTCCAAATTATGCCTTGATTTCCAATCTTCACGGCCAGACGGCATTTCTCATGCCGGTCTGAGAAAACCCCTCCTTTACCCCGCTGTTGCTCATCGTACTATCATCCATCACTGCTACCTACCCAAGGGCAAATCCCAAATCAGCGTGCAATTTGTAGTTGCCTGATTTGGCGGTGCATCTCCAGACCACGTCATGTCGCACGCGCCTGCAGTGCCACACGTGTCATGCCATTGCTTTTATGCAGTGCAGACCAAAAATGACAAGTCCTGTGGAAACCCGCAACAACAAACGCGTCTGCCTATGCTTCAAACATAAACAGGCAGATCTCCACTTGGAGAAATTTCCCTTGGCGCCGATGCCGCTCCGATGGCCACGACGTGTCTGCAAACTCAACCTGCCATATCTAACATCAACGCAGAAGCCGGATTTGTCTGTACGGAGTTCTTCTGTTGCCGTTCATAAGCCCGTACTTGTCGCGACCAGCCTTGAAATACCTAAACATACTGTATTCGCTGAGGGACGAAGGGCTAAAGCGTAAACACACACCTCTTTCGAGCGAGATCTCCTTCCCGGCCGTCTCGTGTAAACACACCCCGCAGTTACCTACACAGCCGCACAGACGACACGTTATCATGCTTATCGTGGTTGACGTGCCTTCGTGTGCCATTGCTAGCGAGGAGGCTCTTCCATTCCAGTGCCCTTCTGGCAGCCCTATTCCAAATGTCACGTTGTATGCAGGTGAGCTCCCTGGCTGATGATAATCTCTATTGAGCTTGGCTTCGCGATTTGTTGAAGCGGGAGAGAATGCGAGTGAGGCTCGGACGGGCTTCGCCGATAAGCGCATCCCTTATCGAAAGGATAGCTGGATTGTTATTTTGCAGATATGAAGCTCACCCACAGCTCGGAAACCCCTGTTGCGCACGGGCTTCGAGGACCGTCTGGCTGGAACGAGGTCTGTTCCCGATGATCTTGGAAGCTTCGAATAATCCTGGCTCATAGAACATGCTAGATGATACCAGTATCGTGAGGTACTCCTCGCTCCCTCCTTCTACTTGAGACAGATGATCTCATTCATGCATCATTCATCAAGCCCTCTCGGCTCCAGTCACATGTGCATTGTCTTGTGTTTCGATGCGGGGATGTTGTGTTGGACAAGGCATGCTGACAATTCATCCTCACAGTTGAAGTGGGCAGCGAAGTTGCTTCACCGCCTGGCAGTCTGCGGGTACGCCGTGGCCAAGCTCAGCAATCCGGATGCCGCCCGGGCCACGCCGCCGTACCCACCCGATGGTCCATCAGCCAGCCCTACGAGATCCCGCTTGCGGAAGTTGTCAATCTGCTGCTGAGTAGGGCTGGAGAGTTGCATGCCTGAGGACGAAGGCGATTACTACTGCCGAAAGAGGAAGTGAAGTACTAACGACAGGGATAATAGATTTCTGAGATGAGCACGCCTTACCTTACAGTCGGTAAGGGGTTTTGGGAGGTAGCAACGTGGCTCCCTAGGCCCCCGACTCTGTAGGACTACCATCTCCATATCCGTTTCCTTATCAGCTTCAAACATTCCTGAGGCATACACGACTACTCTATAGGGACATTGAGAAAGCACTGCTCTATGTGCGGAAAATGAGCCGCATGCGGCATGCTCATACAGAGGCAAATGACAAAATACCGCACGCGGTATTCCGCACTTTCACTCTGCATGTCGATCAGCATGTACTCGATCTCCCTCGCGCACCGTTCAGATCGGATCGGATCTAGAAAGAAGCCAAGCAAACTCTCGAGACTTATCTATAATCGTGCGGCTATTTTCGGACTCGGCTTTCGTGTCAGATTCGGGCATTGCCAATGCCGTCCACTCCCATCAAAATTTTGTTATCTAGCATCGCACTGGAGAAATCAACCAGCACACGGGTTCTAGCCTTGCATGCGTATGAGTCATGACTACCCCGTACAGCAGCCGCGGATGAATCTTAGATAATCGATCACATATCCACTCCCCTTGCCTTAGGGAGGGTGGCGTGGCCTGTAAGTGCTTTCTAGGTAACTAGGCGATTATATAAAGCTGCATTAGGTTCTAATCTTCAATCGCGACGGGTACGTGATCTCTAGAAATTATTGTTATTCATTCCGTACGCAGTAGTCAGTATGTACCAATCTGATAACTCCTCCATGAGCCTGAAATGATAGAATTGAAAACCAGACCTCTGGAAAGGAGGGCAAAAGAGAAGCAGAAGAAATCTTCCTAACTGATTCTGCCCAAATTTCCCGATCGTTCGCTCTAGCAAGCTCCAGGTAAAACTACTTCATACATCCAAACCGCGGATCAGATCGACCCCGACGATCTCGAGTCTGAGCCACAATTCATATCACTACTATCAACATCAATCAACTAGCCCTGTAGAAAATTTTTACAATTTTTTCGACCCCCGATAGGACTCGCCCGAGAACTCTTCGGAGAGTCCGAGCCGCGGAACCGCGGAACCGTGGAACGGCTACGACCCGGAGGAGTCCGAAGTTTCAAGTTCGTACCCGACCTCACGGAGGCCGGAACTCGGAGATTCCATGAATTAGATTTTTTTTAAAAAAAAAAGCCAGGCTTTTTTTGTGCCCTGCTTTCATGTGATATATGCTGCATAATTACTGCGTATACAATAGTGCATAAAATGCATTATTGTTGTTATCTTATCTCCGTTGTGTGGCCATTCATGTTCGGGGCTCGGGCTCCATGTATGTCCCGTGTCGTCTCCGACTTTCCAGTCGCAGTCGAGTCCATGCTTGCTGAAACTTCCGGCTTCTGGTTTAGGTGCGCGGAGGAGATAGGAGATCTCATCGATCGTCTTAGCTGCCTAAGTCCTAGATAGATAACCCAGGTTGCTATGATAAGATCGTAGCTCATTGCCTCGATAACCTCAGCAGCTGCAGTCTCTCTATCACATATGGTAGCTCTTGCAGAACCCGTCGACCATCGACATGTTGGAACTTCTTCTGGAAAAATTGTAGATAGTGCCCATTGCTATCCCCAATATCGACAGGGAGGATATCGCTCCCTTCCTCTCCAGGCTCTTTAGACTTGAGCCCATTCAGAATCTCTTTGATGGGGAGCCAGTCAACCCAATGTGGTATTCTCTGTTGGTAAAGCCTCACCCACAGGTGGAAATCGGTGGCCTTCTCGAGATATTTATCCGTATAGAACCAATCTGAGTCCCCAACTGTGCCATCGAACCTCTGATAACATCCAGCATATTTATCCGCATAGAATCGTCGACAGAACCCAGCAGATGCAGGGGCATGTGTTGTGGCATTGATAGGATCAGCAGCGGACATACTGTACGAGCAGAACAACTCTAAAGAATCATATGAAATCAAAAATCATCGATCAAAAGTGTCTCATTGCAAACCGCTTGACTATCTCCGAGTTGAAGACAGCGTTTTCTGACCATTTCTTTTTTTTTTAACGAGGGTTTCGATATATCTCAGGGCAAGATGACTCATATCATAAGCAAGACTCATATATTGAAAAGCATCGACTCGTTGGACACATTTGCTCTCTTCACGTCGTCTTCAAATTCCCCCACATTGACAACCGTTCCTTTGCTATCATCCACCGCTCCCGTTAATTCAGCAGAGACTGTACGACTTCGCAGTCCACTTAGCCCTGGTGGCAGGTGCAGACGCTGAACGACGTTAATAAGCCATCGACAAGACCCACTCCCTCGAATGGCTGATTCTACTCACTTCTTCGAGTTACAGTAACCACCAGAGCGTCCCGCAGCAACACACTAGAAATTTCAGTCAGTTCATCGTTCCACTGAAACTGGCCTGAGGCAGTCTCTTACCTTAACCTGGCAGGCCTTGTCGCCTCCAAAGGCACAGGTCCAGCCGGACCGGGCAGCCAGATCGACTGTACTTTCCTCGAATTCGGCGAGGCGTTTTGCGAGGGTCTCCGCGTCGTCGGCTTCAGGCGCAGGAGCGGCCACGGCCATGGAAGAGAGAGCGAGGAGAAGGGTGGAAAGGATGAGCTTGGAGAACTGCATTTTGGTTTCAAAAAAGGAGAGGTTTGGTCTGGGAGCTCGAAGATGTATGGAGAGTTGATTCGTTCTGTTTGTTTGAGTCCGTTGCTTCGTTGCTTTGCCGCTGATGAGGATCAGATTTCGAGGGTGATGGAGGTGCTATTTATGCCTTTTCTGAGGCCTCCCTATTTCCTTCTTTCCATGGGGGCTTTGACAGACTTGTATCTGCCGTCTCGGCCTCTTTGCGATCTCGTCCAATTGGGTGGCTGTTCTCAGCATATGCATCCCATTCTCTCTGATTCTCCCAGTGTTGAACATCACGGAACACGTACAAGAGCTTCAAGCCAATTGGGAATCTTTCCTGCCCTGTATGGCTTCAGTCTCTCGCATAACGCTTCCAAAAAAAAATATTGCTCTTGCTCTGTCGAAGTCTGCATATACGAGAATATCCACAATATTGCTGAAGAAAAGAACTGCAAGGCACACGTATACAGAAGTTCGCTACGAGGCCAAGAAGTACGTCTGTTGATTCGACTCTAAATTCGACACCAAGGGGTGTCGTAGGACTCCACTTGGAGGCGGAGATGTATTCTTGTTTATGTATTCTTGTTTGCTGCAGTGGCAGTACAAAGCTGGGATACGAGCTGTATCTAATTGAAAACGCAGATCATCACTCTTTCTGTGCTGGAGTTGAGTTCATTAGTTGTGGATATGCTCGTATCTTCATATAACTTGTGATGGTATACGAAAAAAAAGTTCTAGGGAAGCCCATTCGTTTCAGCCATTGAAATGTGATCAGCTGCAAGAAAACAAACTGAGACTCGACATGTTGACGTAATAACATACTTTAGTCGTCGCCAATTGTCATCGCAGACGCTGTCCAAACTCATCCACGAAGATATAAATATAGTGTGGCTTACTGATCAGCAAATTGATATGTAAATCTGGGGATTTAGTCTGACACGATGCATAAACTTGCAGCGGCTAGACACTTCGTGCTCTGTACATAGTACATACCTCGTATACAGTTCAGGATTCCTTCTGCTGTTGACATAGCTGACCATTGGTAGGTCTTTGAGACTTTAGAATTTCTTGGCACATGGCTAGAGATCCTGAGGTCAGCCATTACTATCTGGAATAAATCTTATTTGCCGGTATTGCTCTTGTCCTGCTTGGCAACTGTGGCACTGCCGAGATCAAGGGAAATACGAGGTCTGCGCCGGTGACTGCGGGGATTTAGTTCTTTCCAGTGTCTCTACAATGTTCTCCGGATGATCTACAGTAGTGCCTCCGCATCCTGGTGTGGTATTGTGGATCGTCTACTCAGAATATGCAAGGAAAGTCGATAGATACTGTATATACTCAGCTATTGTGAAACTTGAATCTATACAACGCTCTTTGTCAAATTTGGAAGAGGGGAACAGTGAACAAGCTCAGCCTTGGCGAATACGAGAGATCTGCGGCGATGCCAACCTCTCACATTCCTCTGCATGTTCTAAAAGAATCGAACTTGGCAGAAGCTTCGCCAAGACGGCTGGACAGCTATAGAGTTGCATTTGTGTGTTTGTCACACCTCAGCTGCAGAGGTAAGGCGTTGTGTCTCCATAGAGGTCAGCTTCAGGTACCGCTAACCATATATCCAAGCTTCTACTATCAGTGATCGTCTCCGTTTTTCCTGCAGAAGGCCCATATTTCCCTGAGTCATATCCTTGGCTGGACTAGAGAGTCGCAGACTAATGTCCTTGGCGTTGACTCCTCCCCGGTCCTGATGGAGGCTCTGCAACGACCAAACCTAAAGTTTGCTTTCTCTCTCCTTCAGCTTCACTGGCAGGTATCTTCTCAGAATCTTCCCGCTGGGTGTCTTGGGTAGATTCTGGAGATGAAAGATGCCCCCTCTGAGTTTCTTGTATCCCGCGACTCTTGCATCGTGCTATTTTCTTATACCATCCAGTATCTTGTCCTTCTGTTCTTTGGGTAAGGCGGCGTGTTCCCCCTTGAGACTGACATAGGCAAGCGGAAGCTCAGTCGCCTGCGCATAGTCGTAGGTTGACAGCGGCATCTGTGACGTCTGGATGTTGAAGAACCAGGTCTTCAAGTTTGGATGGTGCAACTTGAAAGCTGGGTATGATCAGTTAAAAGTGGCATTGCCAACCGGAATGTAAGAGCAATCAGATACCCATTGTATTTGATCATCTAACATATATCAGTGAAACCGATTCTTCAGCAGGGATGTGATTAATCTACCTCCTTGAGTCGATCCGTTACCCAGAAATTGTTATTCTCATCGACCTTTGAGATATCACCTGTCCGCAGCCACTCTCCGGCGAAAGTTCCTCGTTGCCTCGTCATCTCCGATGTACCCCCTAGAAAACACCCTCGTTAGCTGATGTAGACATAGGCTTAATCATGTTCTGTTCGAAGGAGTTTACATCGTAACTTGTGGCCCTCTCACCCACAGCTCTCCTTCCTCGCCTACCGCAACATCCTTTCCTGTGTCGATGCTGACAAGGCGCGCCTCTCTACAGAGGACGAAGCCGAGTTAGCGTTTCCTGTTTTCTGAACGTGATTTCAAGTGATTTACTTACGTCCCAGGCAACAGCTTCCCAACTGACCCTACAGTCTCCTCATCCTCCCTGTTCTGGACAGCTACAACTGGTGAACACTCAGGGAGCGCATACCCTGAGCAGGCTTAGTTGCCTTCCAGGCTTGACTTGGTGTTATTGGAAGCGCACCTTGCAACACAGTAGCGTTGGGCAATGTCCTCTTTAACCTAGCCTGAAGTGATTTCTATGGAGCTTGCTAGCACCTAGTTACCATTACTTATGTTATTTGGACCACTTACCTTTAGTGGAGCTGCTGAGACAAAGATAGTCTGCAACGTGGAGAGATCATATTTCTTCGGAATATCAGGAGACGCTAAATGAGTTACCACGGGAGGGACAATATGAGCACAATTAGCCCTGTATTCAGCCATCTTACTACAGAACGTGTGCAGATCGAAGGTTGATGGAGAACAAATGAAACTCCCAAGCCACGTGCTAAAAACGACGACGACTGAGAAGCCATCGATATGGCAGTCTGAAGTTCGAGTTTGATTTAGTCAAGTTGGAAACCTTAACACATCGTCAAGGGGCTCCACTTACAGGGCGCAAAGAACACTTCGCCGTCTATCGAGCCCATCAACGAGGGCATGGCGATCCGACATTGCAGGACATTGACAATTAAGTTGAAGTGGGATAACATTGTCCCCTTGGTCTTACCAGTAGTCCCTGAGGAGAAGCATATGAATGCCGGCACTTGCTTGGCACTCTTTCCACGAAGATCGTAAGGTGGCAAAGTCTCGTCTGGTGTTCTTCCAGCAATATCCTCCGGAAACTTATACAATCGGCTAGGTGCAGTCGATTGTATTCTTTGGTTGTTCACCTGCATCAAGCTCTCCACACGATCCAGAACCGTAAATATCTTAGGGGGTGCCTGTTTCCCGAATTTTGAGAGTTTGATGGCAGCCCGAACTTTTTCAATATCGCTGCCAGTTACGGCCACGTGAGACGGTTTGACAATATCGATGGCGCGTGCAATATCACTTGCAGTAGATAAGGCATTGACAGCGCTTTGATAGCATGGCGGTCAGCTGTCACTTCTGTTTCAACGGCGGGTACATTTCAACGTACGAGAACACCACTCCGGCCCACCATGCTGAGTGAGCGAGAATTATAAAGTCTGTCTAGTCCTGAATTCAGGAATAATTCTGTGGACATGGGACAATTGGATTGCTTACTGGATTTGGGAAAACTGCTAGCACAACATCCTGCTCTTTCAGGCCAAGTTTTCGCTGCAGACCCCAGGCACACCTTGCGGCCATTGTCCGCAGTCCGCCATATGTAAGTGATCTTCCAGCAATTGTGTCAACATGCACAACTTTTTCAGGAGGGACATTGTCTGGATTGTAGTACGTCATAAATTGAGCAATGGAGACGTCGTCTCCAAGGTTCAACGGCGCGTATGTTCCAACGATCCTACGGGGTGCCATTGTTGCAACGTAATAAGGGCCGTAAAGACAATGAACTATAAGAACTCAATTGAAGGGTTGTGGACGCGGAGTGAAAATAGATAACTGCACTTTACACATGTCAGCGCAGGATGATTTAGCTCAATGTAACTTAGCAGCTCCGTGCAGTGTTTAAGGATTGACCTATGGAGTAAAAACATGACTACATACCCAGCAGTAAAGTCGATCCTAATTTGTGGCTGAAAGTTAGCGCCAGAACATTCTATTCCCAAGGTAACAAGGAAGAAGGTACCTATTTGCCGGAGCTTACTCGAGCTGTTCAGTTTGCAACATTCAGGTTCCTGGCGGTTCGTTGCGGAGCAGTTCCAAAAGGATCACAGCTAGGAAGTTCACAGCGATGAATTTGACTGAACTTCGTAACCTTTAATGTGGAGTGAAAAGACAAGCTGGTCAGTGGCCGAGCAGGTTTCACGCTTATCATCAAAGGATAACTCCGCTTCCCTCTTAGTCTACTCCGAGCAAGAAAGACTATTTTTACATGTGTTGTACCGTTTAAGCCCTTCATAAATATTATTTAATTGTTAAAGTTCCATCATTCGTAACTCCGCCGAGGGGAGCATAGTAATCTCTATGGAGCTGCTTTTCGAAAGCCCTCGGTCTGTACGTCACTAAGTTTGATGATTACTGAACATTCGGCATGGCGTACACCTCGGAATTTCCACTCACCGCTGCGCTGTCTAATTGTGCTCCAGACATATCTCGTCTGTCGCACCTGAGTAACTGTTATTGGTAACTGCTTTATGGGGTATTAGTGGTGAGACCTAGTTGGATTATACATCCCAACTGACGTCAGAACGTAAGCTGCAGACAACTCCGGCATCGTGGGAGCGGCGAGCCCCTGCATATAGCATCGATGCATTCTAGGCAACTTTGGGAGATCTAGAAGCATCTCGTCGACTTATTTAGAAATGCAGTAAGCTCTGTGGAGTCGACAATTTAGCCTTTTCTAACTGCTGCTCCCTGCGGATATTTTTTGGCCTTGCAGAAGCGGAGTAGACAGTCGGGTGGACGAGTAAACCGATGGCAATTTCAATGGGAACCATATTGATGCACACGCGTAACTATACCTTGCGGTAGCTTCTTTCTTGTGAGTGAGGCTGTCTGTCGCTGTTTGTTGAAAATCTTCGTATAATTCGCTCTCCAGAACCTGAAAACCGGGTCGCTGCGGGCGGAACTGATTGATAACAAACACATCACAGTTTCAGCTAGTTATGACAGAGATAAAGCAGTTGATGAAGCTTCAATCTTATCTTATTAGTCGTTTAATCAATGACAGCCCCGATTTTCTGAGAGGGGAATCTAGGCCGATATAAGGACAAACCCCTCTGCACCCAGCGATTAGTCTCAAAGAGTACCGTCACATGACATGGAACATTTTAGAATACAAAGCAGTCAAAGGGCCAAATCACCTGCTCTGATTTATTGGTGGAGAATCGGACAAATGGTAGAAAAGAAATTCAGAGGCAAAAAGTCAGACCATACAAGGGATGCACTGTATAAGGAGAGCATGTATCAGGCAATCAAAGAGAATAATAGTAGCAAGTGGAGAATAAAACTGAACATCATAGCTTGATCAGAGGTCTTCTGGACCACAGTGCTTCAGATATCATGAAAGAACAGCGGCCGACATGGTAGCGGGGAGCAGGGGAAGGAGACGGGAGCTGACAGACTGAACATCCCAGCTTCTCCCTACATACCCAGCTGTCTCCTAATATCAAATAATAGCTGCCATTCGGAGAACCGTATATATAAAACAGCCATGCTATGCGGTGGAAGACCAGCTTGTGGGCTGCCGGGATCCGGCTCTATGGAAGCACAGCCACACGTGACTATCTAAGTGTGGCGCATAGATCTACCCAGCCACATCCAGAGCACGGGAAACAACGCCAAAGTTCACTCCTTGACTGCTCGTCACTTCCGTCTCCCAATCCATTTCTGGTAGGATCATATAATATCGTTGCAAGCTTTTCTTTAAGTCATGATTGGATGAGCTGGACCAGTCCGTGGTCGACAACCCTCCGGACTGGTTTGCAAGTTCTCGCCGCCTCATCCATCGCAGGCTGTTAAACCTGGGAGTGAGAGCCACAGGCTGTACTGGCACTTCTCTCGGGGCCAGTTATCTCTTTTTCATTTTAAACCGGATTTTCTCTTTTTTTTCGAGAACCAATCTTGGCGTGTTGTCGCCCTGTGAAGACTCCAACATTTTGACGTTGGCTCGAGGCTTGTCCAGCCAGGGTTCTACTTTCAGACTGTTCAGTTTTGTATTCCTTTAATCTTACCCATTTTCTTTGCGACGATGGCCAATCAGCCATCTACTGGCGGCCCAACTCCCGGCCCATCTGCAACCGCCCAAGCAACGAGCGCCAATAGTGAAAATCCCAGTGGCAGTAAAGAAAGCAAAGAAACCCTCGATTCAACTAGCAAGATATGGGATTCAGAAAGACAAATCGTGAAGTCGTTGTGGAAGCTGCAGGAGCTAGAAGCAAAAGTGAGTCTTCATATGATATGGCACACTGATACACTTCGCATAGTACCCCAACCCAGCAGTATATGCTGACTCACAATCAGATTCATCAACTCCGGACCTTGCTTCCGGATCGTCTCCTGGCGCCTCTGATACCAATTGTGAATCCGCAGAAGGCAGGCCCAGGTAGGCCGGTGCCGAAAACCCCGGAGATCCTATGTGAACAGCTATCCCAAGCAGTGCGCGATGGTGTCGCCGAAGTTGAGGAATTCAAGGCCATGTGGCAAAGTCCGGAGATGAAAGTCATCTGGGATCGGTTGGAGGAGAAGATGAAGGAGTGTGATGGCGACTATCCGCAGCCCACTGGGGTGTGGGAGCGGGACTACAATGTTCTTCTGGAAGAACTGGACAAAGAAGAACGAATAAAAGAGGAACGACGCCAGAAGGATGCAGAAGAGCAGGAGAGATTACGGACTCGGTTGGCAGAAGGAGGCTGGAAGGGTATCGTTGAGTCCTTCCGACAGAAAGGCTTACCCGGAGTACGGATCCTGCTGAGCAAGAACGAAACCGTGATCACCGTGGTCCTCTTGAAGGCTGGAATGGCGTTCGATATCCAGGAAGTAGACGGACAGGACGGCAAGGGAGCCTCTGAATGGCGAGTCTCGAATAAACAGTATCCCGGAAAGCCGAAGACGAAGCTCGAGACTGGGATCTTGATCTGTCTAAATTCGCGCCCCCGAAAATGGGACCTTGAATATCTACTGGTAGGCCGTTGCTACTCAGGCCACTACTCACTACCCGCATAATAACCCTCCTGATACTGACTGTGGTACATTATAGGATATGATATGTTCTTATTCGGAAGTCAAGCAAACGCGCTGCGTGAAGTGTGACAAGATGACAGACAACACCGCACAACTGCCAACGATTCGCCGGCCAAAGACCATCGAATCTCCTGATGGCAAGAAAATATTATCCTGGGAAGCTTATCACCAAGACTGCGCTTGAACCACCTCTCTCCTCACACCTTAGAGAAATTCTTTCGATCAGACCCGCAAACCTCCATGCTGCTGCATCTCAGACTCCGTGATCATCATGCGCGCCGTAGATCCTATCATGCCACATCCAAGCCGGATATTCGTTACCGGTCCAGTCCCAATACCTCAATGGAATCTCGTGCACCATATCTCCTTTTCTTCCCAACGCTCCGTCTCTTCCGCCATCACAATACTCGACGCGGCTCCACGTTCCCCGGTCTGGAATCTGATATGTTCTTGTTCTGAAGTCGTACCTCTTTAAGCCGCGATCGGCCCAGAAGAACGGAGATAACGTCTCCTCATCGCCATCGTTCGGTTGACCATACACGTCCTGCCAGCGAGACCATCGAGGCGTGTGGGGTGTAGCGCTAGGACTGTCGATCGTTCCGACGAAAATGTCTGGTCCCTTATTGGTGAGGACATCGAAGAGGCGCCAGCGACGTGGCCATCGTGGTGGATTCCCCGGACGAGGGTCTTTGGGCCAGATCCAACCTGTGATGCGCTGCGATGGGGGAGCCATGGTCTGGCGGCCGCTTCTCGGTTATAGGGATCTCGTCTGGTCTTTGTCGTCTTTCGTTGAGCAAATAGTAGTGCTGGCGTTTGTTTTTGATATCATAGAAGTAAAGGTGAGGACAAGGCGCAAATGGACGGATATTGCTTTTATATACTATTGTCATTTGTTCCCTGTAATGTTCCAAGGCCCGCTTGTAATCATCTCCTGCATCTGCACCTGTCATTGTTATTCCTGCATCCACCCCTCATCTCTAGCAATCAATCCTCCATTCACCTGCCTACTCGCCCTGCCACCAACAGAACTGATGAGGGCAAGACAAGCACTGAGCAATGCATCGCAAAAAAACCTTGCCAAGCAAGCAGCACGTCAAGCAAGCGCGTCAAGAAGGACAAAGCAAGGCAAGAGAACAAAGCATGCTCAACTCGACAGGCACATCTCAATTCCAGTCAGGGCAGCGAGAAACCGGTTCAGCCCGACCCAACACGTTGCGATAGGTAGCCTGGTCGTAGGAAAACATCCAACATGGAACGTAGACATAAGCCAGCTGCCCTTTAGCCCTCCGAAAGATTGAACCGACGTAGACATCTGAGGTAGCCACATCCATGCGGACTTGCCCTGCATTAGATAGATACCTATCTATGTACTGTACATGTACTGTCCCCGTTACAGCTACATGCTCTGTCGTTACGAGCGATCCACCCATCAATCCATCCATCCATCAAGCCATCAATCCCCACAGGATGGTATAAAACATTCAAAATCAAACAGAAAGAAAAAAAGAAAAAAAATTCGGTTTAACTGTTCCTTGTGGTCGCGTCCTGCCTGACATAGTCATTCATCTGCGATGGGCAAAAAGTCAGCTTTTGTTGCCAAACGTTCGGTTCCAGTTTGACTTGACAAACAACCTCAGCCCAGACAGGCAAACCGATTTTATGTCTACCTATATAAGGTAAGTGGACACGCATACCTACATATGTATGCAGATCTAGTCCAGTTTTTGATAATCGTGTATTTATTGTGCTGGGCATATGTATGTATTTAGATATAGAAGTACTGTAACCTAACCCAGTAGTGTGACTAGACACGTTGTTCTCTCTTTTCTTCTTCTGTATAAATTAAAGCGGTGTGGTTTAGATAAGGTATAACAGCGTCCTCTTGAATGACTGATCACTGGACATTATTGTTTGGTGTACCTTTATGCAAGAGCAGTGCATGGAGTACGATACATGGATGCAGAAGTTGAGTACACAGCGGGATCCGCCAGAGCATTCATGTTTCCTGAGATACCAGGGTAAGATATCCAAATGAACATACCAATATAAGCATGCAGGGTCCGCCGCAGTATCTCTTTCTCAACTACCGGAAACAGAACATCCAAGCGAGTATGAGTATACAGGGGTTCGCTGCAGTTGTTTCTACAGACATCTTTTTTTCCCTTTACTGTCTGGTTACTACTCACATTTTTGTAGATGGAGGACTCCTGGGGGTTTTTTTAACATGGGAGCGGCAGAAGAAAAGAGAAGAAAGAGCGTCAAATTTGGACAGTCCAGAACTGACCAGTCACAAGACCAGACAGGTTCTGGACTGTCAAATTGAGTGGAGTTGTAAATTATCCACTACATATATTCAGGAAAGCAATTTCCACATCCCCCTGACGCCTAGATATCCCTGTTGGTATCTCACTGAATCACAGAAATTAAAAATCAAAAAAGAACAAGAAAAAAAGAAAAGCAAAAAAAAAGAAAAGAAAACCCAGCCCCATCCCATTCCATTCCGTCCTCTCGCGCCCTGGACTCCCCAAACCCCCGAAACCCCGAAAAAAATTAAACCAGCTAAAATAAAGACGAGAATCAGAACGTGTTCACCTGGAGAAACCCAAGTTCCGAAAGTCTGACCACGATCCACGTGGCGCTCACCCGGTGCAACGTGGGGAAGTGGCTCTCGAGGAGAAGCGCGATGGCGCGCGGGTCCTCCTCGAGGTCCGCGAACGAGATGAGGAAGATGTCATGCACGATGTTCCAGTTGCGGGGTCTGGTCACCGACATTGTTTCTTTTTTCTTTTTCTTTTTTTCGGTTATTGCTGTTGGCTTTGTAGGCACTCGTATTTTGTGGAACTGTTCCTTTTTTTTGCTTGGGAATTCTTGGTTTGTTAGTTAAGGTTGCTTTTCGAAGCGGGTTCTTCTGCGCATATGAACAGAAATATGGGATGGATGGGAATGGGAATGGACGGGACGAACCTGTTCAGATTGGTAATGTCAGGGGGGTTTACTTATTTCTCGAAAAAAGGGGAGAGCGAAAGAAACCCCTTAGCGCGTCCTTTCGCGACTGCTGAGTGTCTCCGTGCGTCAGGTAGTTTTGCGACGGCTTTCTTTCTTCGAAGCCAACAGGTAAGATCGATTAGATAGACTCGATAAGATAGATGATAGATCGACAGCGCCTGGAACTTGGACTTGTAGTATAGCGTATAGCAAGTTGTTTGTCACGCTGCAACGGTCTGTGATCAGTCTGTTCTGTCTGTCTCTAGAATCCTGTTGGTTGTTCAACCTTCAGGCGTGTTTGTAGGTGCAAGTGAAGGAGGGACCATGAGACGAGGGGTAAACCCGCGGCAATGGATGAGTCGCTGGGGAATGCAAGGCAAACCTTCATTGCGGACATGAAAAGTCTCGGCGCTGACCTGCAGTTAATGTTGGCCATGGTTGCGTGTGACTTTTTATTTCTGGTCATCGCGGTAATTTTGGCTAGATGCGGGTGAACAACAGTGGGATATGATGAGGGGGTTGTTGCGGATTCTACCCTGAAGTATATAGGTTTTGAATGGGAAAAGGGTGTGTTAGGTGCACCCCCGGATCGGAAGTTGTAGGTTCTTGTGTGTGAATTATAAGTTCAGATGGAAAATGTACTGTACATAGAAGTGCCCCGGATGTCGGAAGTTGTACATTCTTCAATTCTAGCTCAGCCGGAATAATGTATGTATGCATGCCCCAGTGGTTGGAAATTGCCGATTTTCTTCAATCCTTGTTCAGGGCAGAAAAAGATACATAGGAGTGCCTCAGCTGTCAGAACTTTCAGGTACCTTTCAATCTTTGTCCAGACAAAAAAGCTATGTATGAGCACTCTAGCTGTCGGAAGTTGCATGTTCTTCAAATAAATCCCTTCTCCATTAGACTGGGAGAAAAGAAGTGAGAAGGCATAATAGAATAGAAACTGCAGCTGGATGCATTGTTTGCTTTCATGGCTGGATGACGTCCTTGAATTATGATTTCATCCTGGGCAAACATGGCAATTGCCGGACTGGAACCGCTAGCTCTGCAATCAAAGACAAAGAAAGGATAGATAGGCAGAAGCAGAAATTAGGTAGCTAGCAGGACAAAGACGTCTGGCCTGGGAGTTTGTGTACGTGCCAGCTGAATATGCTATCAGCAAAATAAAGAAGCTTCAGCTTCCTGCCAAAGGAGGACGAGGACCGTGCTTAGCAATCTTGTAAAATCAATTTGTCAAATATAGTTCACTTCCGCTAAAGGATTATCTTATCTAGATGACATGACTCGGTATGGTGACTTGATACTCCCGGTTCAGAAAAAGAACACAGATTCCTTTATCCTCTTTTCTTTTCTCTCTTTCCCGTCAGCTCGATTGATTTCAATGCGATCAGATCCTAGTATAGTATCTGCTGACCAGATGTCTCGTTTCCCACAGCGGAATGAACAGAGATCAAGGAATTACACACATGCCGAAGGGTAAACATCACTACAAGACGCCATAAACTCACCCTTTGTCAATCAGAAGGAAGTCCCAAACATCGTGACAGAGAAACGGTAGTAGCAGAATGCGACGACAGAATCTAACTCCCAGCGCAATGCTAAAGCTAGACAGTAATATATGCCGGTGAATTAATATTAAGGCGAGTACACCGAGTTAGAAGGGGCAGGGTCTCAAGGATCAGGTGGAGAAAGCGCCAAAACCGCCCGCAAACCAGGTGAACGAGAGAACCGTGATGGTCACCATCCCGAACGCGAATTTCAGAGCGTTGCGCTCAATGTCCGACATGGCACCACTGCAGGTAGCACATTGCCAGTCTGCCTGATGATTAGCACCCACGCTGCATTGTATTTCTGGAAGGATATGGAAATGCTCACCGCTCCCCATCGGAGTGTATGGCTGCGGGGAGTACATCCCGAAGATGTACCGATTAGTCGTGCCGAGGTGTCCTGCGGAAGCGACGTCCGTAATCGCCTTCTGGGCATCGTAGACGATCAAGGTGTAGGACGCCGTAAGCAGAGGAACCGTGGCTGTGGCCTGGTATTTCCCAGTATCCCAGGTGACAGCCCCAGTCTCCTTGACACTCATGTTGCTCGAGATGGTGTAGATTTCGCTGTTCAGGCTGCAGGACGCAACCACGTTAACGGCGGACGGCGTCACGATCAAGGATGTGTAGTTCCACTTGAAGGTAACGTATTCGCCGATTTTGTAGTAGGAAGGCTCAGCGTTGGCAGACGGCGTAATCATCTGGATTCCACCGGGAGGAAGACGAGGGTCCACACTAATACTCGTGGTAGTCGCGCTACTCTTTTTCGTACCGGTCCCAGTAGCCGTACCCGTAGCCGTGCCCGTGGCCGTTGTCTTTCCCGTTGCTTTTGCGGCATTTGTTCCCGTCGCAGTCGTTGCCGCAGCGGTATCCGTGCCTGTCTCCTTTGCAGAGTCTGTTTTTGTAGCGGTGGTGGCGGCAGCGGTTGTCTCAGATTTATCTAAGCTTCCCAGTTAGCTTGAGAAGACGGAGATGCCAATAAGTCAACGTCGTCCACAACCCACCTGCCCGTCTTCCAAGCATCATGCCGTGTGTCCTGGCACCGAAGTATGGAGGCCACGGCCATGCTGCCGACACCGTAGCCAGAACTAGCAGCGTACACAGCAGGCTGACGAACGTAAACGAACGCATGACGGATGCGGATGGAATTGCAATAGGAGTGACGAGAAATCAAAGGAGCAGGATCCTCGTGAAAAGGCCTGCTTGAAGGGGACGGCCCTCAGCACAGGGCGTCAGGTCAGCCTGCAACGATCCTCCCAGACGGTCTGCAGTCTTGTCGATATCTCTCGTCCACCGAGCAGAATCTAGTCGATCGAGAAAGCGAGAGAAAGAGGCGATATACTGTTGAACTGGACGAGACGCAGTCGTATCGGGAGGGGCCTGGGCAAAACGAAACAATGCAGACGTAGCAAAATGGGATTCCACCGACAGCGGCTCCCAGCAACAGGCAAGACAATGACTGAGGGGCCCAAGCGAGTGACTGTCGAAGAGAACCAAACGAAGGAATTCAAAATCTCCTGCCAGGCCGGACGGTTGTGGAGGACGATCGATCGAGAGAAAGATGACGGCGTTGACGTTGCTCCGCTTGGAAGACCCCAGAGGCGAGCGAACAAGCAGCGGTACTCTTTTCCCAGCCTAGCAGCTCACCTGGTCTTCTTCAGGACTCGGATTCCGGCTGTGGGTTGGTCCTTGTTGACCTGTGTGGCTCCCTCCGTCCGACGGCAGCGCACGATCGGCCACTAGATATGCGCGGAGATGGCCTGCTATGACTCTTAGCGAGCCTGTTGGCTGCGGTATGCGCGCCGCCAGCCAGTCGTGAGGCGGCGCAGTCGTCCACAGAACCACAAACGAGCGTTCGCGAGTCGCAGATTGTCTTCAGATCCCCCGGCCGTGGCGAGACTCCTATTTTTGGCCCACGCCGGCCGGAGGCGCGTGCCGCGATGTCTCGGACGCCGGAGAATCGGAGACGGTGACTGCGCGCATGCCGATAATGATCGCTCAACAGCTCTGAATAATGCCATCGAGGAGTTGAATTCTCACAATTGCTGCAGCCAGTTGCTCTCTTCACGACGATGTCCCCGGTTTCTGGCATGTTCGTCATTGTTCCTGAAGCCCCAGAACCATGAAACGCGGTCCCACGGTCGCCCGCGTTCGCGAAGAACCGTGGCTGACCAACCGCAATCGAGCCATGTTTCGTGCCCAAGACCACGAGATACTCCCATTCTCACATCGTTATGTTGCCACTGGACACTGCTCTTTAGAAGCAACGCGCATCTTCCAGCGCTGGGTCTACGACGATGAGAACATACCGGCCACTCCATCCCCTTGGAACCGTGGCGCTGTTCCTCTTGACCGCTGACGTTCACTGCGGAGATGCGCAGGTCGATCTCTTGACCCCTCAAGGGCGTTCTAAGCATGTGCAATACCCTAGCTAGGCTGACTTCCGATTGATTTACTATCATTTCATCAGATACCGCCTCGCGAAATGTAACCACCCGTCGGATCAGAGTTATCATTGACGGCTGACGCAATTTTTTCCTAGTCGCCCCACGTCACGTTGCTCCGAAATATCAATAATATCATTAAACAAGTCCAAAAAGAATGCCATTATCCATTTCACTATTATTACCATTACCACATATCATATCGACAGAAACATGAGTCTGGTACAGCAACATGATTAGCCCGTATTATCCATCCCATTAAGCCATTCCCGGTAATATCCTTTCATCCATCATCGGAGCTCGTCATCCATACGAGTCGTTTCAATACCCAATGACATGTCGACACTCCGCTTCTCGCCGCGATTATGATACTGCTCTAGGACTCGACGTACTCCGCTCTGAGGTCAACTTTGCTGCAGCTCGAGGGAAGCTGCGGGTGGTAGAAGTCCACGAGCCAGAAGAGCTGCGGAGCGTTGTGCCACCAGTCGCACACTATCGACGGAGTTCCATATTAGCAACGAACAATCGAGGGTAGAAAAAATAGGCAATTGTTAGCATGACTTACCAGCCCAGCCACCGAATCCACTGACATTCCACTGCAGGGAGCCCGCATCGATGTAGAAACCCTGAGTACCGTATCCCGTGTCGATTTCCACCATTTCCCACGCTACAAAAGGAAATCTCAGTATTTGGTCTCGAGGGCAAATGAGGCGGTAAAAACTAGAAGACTCACCAGCATAGTTGGTCGCACCGCCCATGGTGAATCCCCAAGGGAAGTCCGTGCCCAGGAGGAATTGCACGCGGGTGTTGTTCAAGATGGCCTTGTTCGCAATCGAGGAATCAGAGGAGAGGACGGCATCGTTGAACCCGGCACCGGTGTGGTACCCGTAGACGTAGAGGTCATTGTGCTCGGGGTTGGAAGCACCGGCGGTCTTGAGGTGGAATGGTTGGGAGGTGTTGAAATCCTGACGGGGTTTCAGGATAGGGTTGGCCGCCACTGCGGAGGCCAGGAAGGCCAGGCCAGCGAGGATGTTAAAGCGCATGGTTGTATCTGTGGAATTGGATCGTTAGGATGGATGGCGGTGGTGCTGCTGCTTGCTAACTTCTAATATTGCTCGCTCGGTGATCTTGATGATCGATCAGACGAGAGGAATGTGGGATGGCACTCGAGAAATTTAAGTATTAGTAGGAGCTATGGGCTTGTACTCAAGCAACCAGCTTGGGGACCTTGGATGACTTTAAGTACCTCGATCCTACTGCTTCGCGAAGCTACTGTTCTCTCCACAGTGGAGCAAAGTAGTAATAGTACTATGGTAGTCGTCTCCGCGGAAGAGATGAGGCTTTTCTCTCCGGTTCTCCCTGGATCCTATGACGTTGCACCGCCGCTTGTTTGCTGCTTTCTCTGCTTTGTTCCTCGTCTCCGGCTTTCCCCACCGGTCCACCTGCGCCGGTTGGGGCACCGGGATCGCAATCTCCATACTGCATATGGCTAGAGAATGTTGCATCTCCGTCTGCTCAAGCCTCAAGCCTCATGGCAGCTTAAGCTACGCAGTGAGCCGAGGGAACCGACTATCATCTGATCGCCCGCCTGCTTAAGCTCAAGACTCCCAAATCCCAGGTCCAAATTCTTACAGGGCAAAACACACGCAGTACCTGGAAACTACCGCGTAGGTACAGTAATATTAATGGATCCTGCCATCGTGAACGACAAGGCAAAAAAGCATTGCACCACTCACAGAGGGAGAAAAGGATGGATGCCTGCAGGTTCCCACAGGCACACGATGATCCCAACCCGAAGAAGTATCGGTTGCTGAGCCGGTCCCCCAGACCATAATGTGAGACATGCGATAAGCGGCAACGCCCCGAATCAAAGCGCAGGGAGGGGGATTGTCGATCTTTTTTTGAGGATTACACACTAGACCTCCTTCTAACTTCGTAGTGTACTGTAGTGGTGCTCGTTCCCAACAAACGGTTCTCCGGGACAAAGAAAAACTTGTGAATGTCGCTATCAATAAAGTTCAAAGTACTGTACATACTGAAATGAGGCTTACTTATCCGTACCCGACGGCGTCGAGCATCCGAAATGAGACATACACAAGTAATGACTCCTGCAAAGACAGGCAAGGACGGGAACGAGCAATCGATCATCGATGTACGGAGGTATGTGCTGCGTGCTGACTGACGGCGTGTTTGAAGGACCGGATGATCATCGCCAAAAGACGCAAAAGCGAGCCCGTAGAATGCAAAGTTCCGAGGCCGGCCAGTTTACCCCACATGAACCAACTACCAAAAGGAAGAAAAGGTTCGGGGAACCCCCTCGCTTTTTCCAGAGTCATCGATGCGACAACGTTCCGATTATTATTATTATTATCATTATTATTATTAGGTACTGCTCTCTTTCTATTCTTCAAGTTTGGTTCCCATAAAAAATGAGTGCATGTGTTTCCCATGGTTCATGAATCCCAGTTACCGAGTTTAAGCGGACGGGTCAGGTGTCGATCTGGTTCTATGATATGCTACGGACTCCGAGCACTCCGTACAGTACATGGCAGCACAGCCCCTATCGATACACGGAACCTTGCCGGTCCGAAGGAAGATCAAGAGCGTCCGGCCCCTCCCGGTCTGACATCACCTGACCCATCGAGATACCTCCAGGCGCCAGCTTTTGTATTATTATTTCGTCACGGTTCAAAGATGAACCCGCGATGGATGGAACTGTTGAGTCTTGGCATCATACAAAGAGAACATAACTCTGAAATATACTTGGTCCTAAATTATGCACCTGAACACGACAGGCAGAGATGCCAGCTCAGGCCGTACCTGAACCTGAAAGACGTTTATAATAATAGCAACAGTAGCTGCATCCACCAACCATGGATAAGTAGAACTGTATCCTGCATGCAAAGTATGTTTTTGTTTTCTTAAAATAGGACAGTAGTGGTATATTCTCCGCAAATCTCATCGCAGCTGCAGCCTCTTCAACCACGGTCCACACATGCAGAAAAACTAATAGTTTATGCAGAAGCTTTTCACTCTGTACGGACAGACAACGCTGAAAACAGTAAAACCGGTAAGGCGTCCATCAGGCGACAGTTATTATTACTTTTTTTTTTTTTTCAAACAGCAGCAAGAGTTCCTTTAGTTGATTTGAGCTTGATGTTAAGAGGCTTACTTAGGTAGCAATCAACCTTTCATAGCTTCGAGTACTGACCACCGTCTCGAAATAAGCCTCATATAGCTAAACGAGGGGAAACTCGACAGTCTCTTTTCTGTTATCTGTAGCTCATGCCTCTCAATTCTGACTGGGTAAACCGTCTAGAGCCAAGCTGGAGCAAGCCATATATGTATGTGAAGTGTTATTTGTCAGTGGGAACCATGTTCAAAGAGCCCATCCCATCTGTCTACATCGGGAATCGAATGATATGGAAAAATACTGATATTTTTTTGCAGGAATTCAGGCTGACAATTGAAATTATTTATCAGGCCTTCAGTTCATTGTACAGTATGCATACAAAGGTAGTCTCCACTGACAACCATTCCGCAATCATTTCCTCGCGAACCTTTTCGACTCTAGATTCCTCTACGCCTGTCGCTCTTCTACCTTATCTAGACACGCTGCTGTGGTGTTTAAAACATCCCAGCCAATTCAATCTGGAAATTGGAAGCCACGGCATCTGGATCCTTGCTAGGTACTTACTGACGGTGATAGTATTTGACTTGGCCCGCAATGTCCAAAAGACCATCCAGATCCATCCAATCTCTGAGAAACAAACAAGCTCTTATTACAGAAAAGCAGTCAATTACTTGATTACTCGGGTTTTAAACACGAAATTATCGAAGTTAGCCACCTCCCTAGGGACTTAGGCAGTCTTGGCCAGGTCTGTCGCGGGAAGTCTTGACATCACCATCACTGGCGGTAGGCTCCTTGAACGGCACGATGTGCTACCTAGATGGGGAACAAAGCCGCTTTCCACAGTCCTGTTCTACCTGCTCAGAGGTTGAAACCCTCTAAAAGATTCTAACAGTATGTCTATTCAGTTCGATTGATACTCAGTATTCTACTCCATACATAACATGACTAACAGGAAAGGCATTATCTAAGTATGCGCAGGTTCTTGATCGAGTACTTGGTAAATATTTCCCATTTTCTCTTTGCTAGTGCTCAGCCGCAGCAGCGACAGGCAACCACACGCTGTAGTCGGTGATCATCTCAGCTTCATAGGCAGCTGTGCCCTTTTTTTCGCTCCCATCGGTCTGCACATAATTTCGTCTTTCTGTTACGTCTTTCAATTCTGTCTCCGCATCGATACATCTTCCAGTTTACCTGCATTGGTCACTTTTCCTTGCGTTGCTGTGAATTTCCCTCCCGCGAGAGCAACCAAGCCGGCTCTTTCGAGCTACTGAATGCTCGTCGCATACAATACATCTATTGTTGGAATATCCGGCAAATCTAGGAGACCAAAAAAATACTTTCCCGGAAGATACATACCTTGCTCCATTAAACCATCCAAACCAGACAAAAAGAGTACTATCTACTACAATGGCAGCCTCCAAATACCCCACCACGCAATACACCTCCGACCAATTCGTCGAGAGCTGCGGCGCCGTGCTCTTCGACCTCTCCCCGCAAACTCAAACCCCCAAACTCAATCAACTCAATCAAAAACACAAACAACTCCAAAAGAAACGAAGACAAACACAAGAAAAGTCTGCCTCATCCACCACCCCACAAACACAACCAACGAATGGCTCCTCCCCAAGGGCCGCCGCAACCGCGGCGAATCCCGAACCGACGCGGCCCTCAGGAAACTGAGAGAGGAGACCGGGTTCCGCAGGTGCCAGTCACCATGTCCACGCGGGCTCCTCCGGAAGAGGAGGAGGAGGAGCCTGACGCGGAACATGATGTTGCGGATTAGGCAAGGGTCTATCCGGATCTGGTTGAGCCTTTTACGATGACTGTTCGGGAGATGGGTGTGGACATGAATGGTGGTGGGAAGGGAGAGGGAGAGGGAGGCAAGAATGTGAAGGTTATCTTTTGGCATATCGCTGCGCTGGATGTTGCTGATGCGTCTGTGTCTTCAATGTGGAGGAGGAGGAGGAGGAGGCTGATTTCAGAGCCGAGTTTTTCTCGTACGATGAAGCGCTGGAGAAGTTGACGTTTCGGGATGACCGTGAGGTTTTGAAGAGGGCTATCATGTTAGTTGAGAGTTCGTGATTGTGGAGATATTCGTGATTTATATTATATAGATCAGCAGGGCCTTGGAGAATGGAAGGAACTGTGCTGTTAGATGTCTACCTGTGAATATATGTATTAGATGTTATTGGTTTGGGAATTTAAACGTGCATCGGACATACATACATACAGTAGTACACCATGATATTACCCAAGTGATCAATTCAGAGCCGTATCATATGTCAACAAGCCGCTTGCGATGCACAGAAGGCATGGCATTCCCTGAAGTTGGATATCCATTCATGCCAAATGTATAGCACGGTAGCTACCTGCCTACCTGCTACTATATAGAGCGCATTCACAACTATTTTTCAATCATGAACAGATCGAAATTATATACTACTAAAATGATTCTGCATAAAGGTTGGTATCAATAACGTGCCACGCATGCCACACCGAGATCCCGACCCTCCTTTCCCTGTCTGTCCTATCATGATGCCAAATGATGCCATGGTCCCTCCCCAAAACGCCAAAGACGAAGACTGTAGACTAGACCAGAAAGAAATTGGCACGGCTGTATAGATTATCTTCCTGGTATGTAAGAAAAAGAAAAAGAAAACGGCATGTTACATATATCCTACTTCCTCTTCGCGTATTCCGGCTTCAACGACCACCTGCCCCTGCCATTCCGGCCTCCCTTCTCCAGCACCGCAATCATCTTCAGCATCTCCTTGAACTCGGCGGAGCGCTGGGGCGTCGTACAGAAGCGGTTGAAGTGGTCGATCAGCATCTGCGTGTACACGAACCCGCCGTGCGCGATGATGAAGTCGCGGATCATGGTGATGAAGTCGATGCCACTGGGCGTCGCCGAGCGAGGCGTCGTGCCGGCGGGGCTGTTGCTGCCGCTGCGGTTGGCGAGGTTCGCGAGGATGCTGGCGGAGGATGGGCCCGCCCCGGCCCTGCGCGCACTGCTGCTGCTTCCGCCAAAGGCAGGGCGGACGGGCTCCTCGGGTTTGCCAGCGATGCCGAACTGGCCTGTCCAGGTTGGGGTGCCGATTGGAACTGACTTTGCGGCTTCGCCGGCCTTGCGCAGTTCTTCTGCGGCCTCCGCGGCGACCCTTTTGGCTTCCGCCTCGATGATCTTGGGGTCGGCTTTCACGACGCGTTTGCCGTTGATGATCTGGTCGTGCTCCAGAGCGGAGTGGACTCCAGAGCGGGAGAATATCCCTTCCATGATACGAGCTTCTGAATTAGGAGCTCCAGACGGCGTCTTCTCGCTCTCGTCTTCTTGATCGCCCTGGTATTTCTCCATTGAGGCAACCCCCACGACTTTGCTGATGTCCTTCCGCTCTTGAAGGTCAGAGGGATTGCTCTCAACGGCGGTGTTCGTTCCCGGCTTTGAGTCCGTGCGTTCACGTTTCTCCTGGTAAGTGACCTCCGCATCCTTGAAGAGTTTGCTGGTCTCCGTCGGCCCTTGCCCCTCGTCACCAAGGGAGAAGAGATCGTGCAAGTCGCTCATCTGGAAAGTCTGCCGCTGCTTCGGGTCCTTGAGGATCTTATTGGTGAGGAACTGCTTGAAGATCTGGCGGTGGTAGATCTTCTCCTCGATGGTGCCAGCCATCATCAGCCGATAGATGGTGACGTCGCGTTTCTGGCCCAATCTCCATGCTCGTTCGCGAGCCTGGACGTCAGTCGAAGGGTTCCAGTCCGGATCATATATGATGACGCGGTCAGCCCCAGTGAGGTTCACACCCAAGCCTCCAACCTTTGTGGTGAGGAGGAAGACGTGTAGGCTAGGGTCGTTGTTGAACTCGTCAACCATAGTCTGGCGGACATGGATGGGTGTGCCACCATCCATCCTGCGATACTTGAGCCCGGATAGGGACTTGATGAATTTTTCAAGAATGTCCAGCATGATGCGATGCTGCGCGAACAGCAGCGTTTTATGGCCCGTATCCCTCCACAGTTCCAGCAACGCTTTGACGACCTGCATCTTGCCCGATTTGGCTGCGCTGCCATAGTCGTAGTTGGCCTTGCGGGATAGGAGCTTATGGTTCTGGAGGTCGGGATGGTTGCAGATCTTGCGTAGAATGTCGACCCCGTACAGAACCTGCCTCCGGCCGTTAAGTATGGATTTCATCTCCTCCGAGCCGAGGAACGCCTCGTACGCGTTTCTCTGCAGCTTTGTTAGTTTGCAGAATAGCACCTGCTCGCTCTTCTTCGGGAGGTCTGCCGCCACGTCTATCTTGAACCGCTGAAGGAGGTAGGGACTGATGGCGTCCTTTAGTGTCTCTGCGCATTTTGCAGCTGTCTGCACCTGCAGGTTCGATGCATTTGCATACCCGCCTTGGCGAATTGGGATCTCGAATTGGTTCCGAAAGTTCACCAGCGTCCCCAGGCGCATCGGAAAGACGAAATCAAATAGAGACCACAGCTCAGTTAGGTTGTTCTGCATGGGGGTCCCGGAAAGAATGATTCGATGTGGGGTGCGAAGCTCTTTGCAGTATATCGTAATGGCAGCGTTCGGATTGCGAATCTTATGTCCCTCATCGAGGATGGCAGATTCCCAGTCAATAGGGATCAGAAGAGAGGAATACGTCTGCAGACCGGAGTAGGTGGTCACGAGAACGTGCCCTTCTTCTACCACACGCTTCACAATCTTCTTCGCAGCCTTATGTCCCTTTGGAACGACCTGTGAGCGGTACGGGTCCCACATCTGTGAGGCCAGCGCATCTTCCCTGCTGCTTTCACTTTTGATATTTACCATGCCACTGCCAGAGGTATGGAGAATGGAGACACGAAATGGAGGCCACCATCGATGGAATTCGTTGACCCATTGCTTCATGACGGTTGCTGGGCACACAACTATGACAGGCTTGGTCATCTTCTTGCTGTAGTGAAGACCAGCAAGGAAGGAGATGACTTGGATGGTCTTGCCAAGCCCCATCTCGTCCCCAATAATCCCTCCAACTTGCTGTTGGTGCAATTCCCAAAGCCACTGGACACCTGTCTTTTGATAGTCAAACAGATAGGGATAGATGTCACCGGGTAATCGAAAACCTCCATCGAGCTCGAGATCTTCTACTGTCGGGTGCGGCATGAACCACTCATCCTGCCGAGCGGGATCTTGACTTTCATCCATGCGATCTTCAGCTTCGACTTCGTCTCCCACAGCTTCTTTTTTAGCCCTGAGGGCCCTCTTTCGCGCAGCTGCTCTGCGACTGACCCACTTCTGGAGTCGAGACTGGTACAACTTCTCATTCCCGTCATCGACTCCACGAAAGTCTTCCACATCCTCATACAGTGCAGCTTTCTTCTTTTTACCTGCCGGCCTCTTTTGTTTCTCGTCCGAGATGTATTCTTCCTCGTCCTCTGACAGGGCCTCGGCCTCCTCTACGTCCACGTAGCTCATAGAATCATCCTCGTCTATTGAAGCCAACTCTTCATTCGCCTCAGAATCTGGCTCCTCTGGCTTGACAACCTCCGCAGTCGCGGCGGCGCTAGGTTGTAGCTTTCTCTTTTTCCGTGGGCGTTCAGGCGTAAGAGCCTCTGTCGGTTCCTCCTCAACAGCCTCATCAAATCCAAAACCTGGTAGCTTAAGATCACGATGAGAGACTGCTGATCTCTTTTTGGCCTCCTCAAGCGCCTCAGCCTCATCCCGCTCATCCTCCGCATCAATAAGGGCGTCGTGCAGGTTCGCAAAAGGGCCCTCATTTGGCCCGGCGCTCATCTTTGAGAACGGCGTGATCTTCCCTGTCCGGATGAGGTAGTCCCTTCGAGACTCATTCGGCATCCGTCCCGCTCCAGATGCCTGCGCGCCATCTTCTTGTCCTTTGTGCCGTTCATCGATGCGCTTCTGGATGTCTTCCAGATCGGCTTCGAGGGCGGACATACGCGATTCCAGCTGCTCGATCTCCGAGCGTACGCGGACTCGAGCGGACGTGCCAATGGGCTGTGAGAGGCGCTGGTGCAACTTTAAGATCTGCGCTTCAAGCTTCCTGAGCCACGGGTCAGCACCCTTATCTGCTCCAGAGCAAAACAAAGCAAAGCAACATACTGTTTCTCGTTACGGGTTCGTTCTAGCCTCTTGTTATCCCGTTCGTCAGCCTGCTCCATGAGCAGCCTGTCGGCCTGGAATGGATGTTAGAACCGCTGTCACCTTGAAACCTGAAAGCTGTGCTTCGTACCTGACGTCCGATATCCCGTTCGAGATCATCTTGGTCACGAATATGCGCATCAAGTTCTCGTAATCGGCTGGACTCATCTGCGCCTTCTATCGCGCTCTGGATACCTGTTTTGTCCGGGAGCGCTGCCCCCTCGGTGGAATTTGGAATTTGACTGTGTTCCTCATCGTCCCTGGGTCCGATGGAAGCGATTTGGCTTCCCAAGCCTTCATCCTCGCCTCCGTCCATGACTTATATGAGATTCAGAAGTAAATGTTGAAGTTGACGAGTTGGACTGGCGGGTTTCTGATTTTCGGGTACACCACTTGCGCAATTGATACTACCCCAACATGTAGCGTAAGAGGACTGGGGGGAATCAAATTCAATTTTCCCTGGATGAATATGGATGTAGTATGCCTCAGGCTGGCATCTACCCGTGTCTATGGCAGCTTTCTTTTGCGGATGGTGGCGCGTAGATCCTCGGTCGGAGGTGAGGCGAATATGAGGTCTCTGCAGAGATCACTTTAAGCAACCACGAGGGTTCGGACAGGCTGGGATCGGCGCATTCTATCAGGCAGCAATCCCCGTATCAAAAGGGTGCGCAGTCCCAAAATAATCTATACGAGGGGATTGCACGCAGGCCACCAGCCCAGATCTGATATTACCACCTGGACCGGCGATGGCGAGCCGGCGGAGGATGACAAAGCGGCAGAAAGCCTTCCATGGGAGGCAGCCGGCCTCACCGCCTTGCCCCGTATTAGTCATGTCACGTAACGTCATGCTGAGCGGCTCGACCAGGCGCCTTGGCGGCCGCAGCGACGTAATTCGTGGTATCAGGATTAGGAGGCCCAGACAGCGCGAGAAATCATGGCGGATGGGCTGGTGAACGCAGGTAAATCTGCTGCAGACGTTGCCTGCTCGAAAAGGGCCAGGGTGATTTGGTGCTGACGGACGCTGCCGGCGGCGAAGAGACGGATTCTATCAGCCCCGTCCTGCAATTATTGGGGTACCGGGGCCGGAGCAGCTGGGCGTGCGATGCTCCCGTACCTGAAAACGGCTGGAACGCCTCCATAAAGGCGAGATCCTCTAATTAATTAATCATCTTCCCGGTCGCGAGGCTATCTCTTGGAGCTCTCTGTGCATTGGCTCTCCATCCAGCCCCTCAGCAATCTAAGGGGGTCTCTAGAAGCCCGAAGGCCAGAAACCTCACGCCTGGTCGGGAGAGCGGATCGTGGACGAGAGACAGCTGGATGCCAAACGCTGCCCTCGAGAGGCGCCGCTCCGCCCTCTCCAGCTCTCCTGCTGCGTCGGCCTCCCTCCACCACCACCTATCTCTGACTCCACCTCTGCTTCTTCCTTCTCTCTCCTCCACGCTCCGTCCACCTGGACACTGTCTCCTGTCGTTCCCCTTGCTGTCGCGCCTCTGCTCCCCGGATTCCAGCGTGCAGCGGCTCCCTTGGGACGAGACCAGCCTGTCTGCCTCCCGCCTGGGTTGATATTGGCTGCTGCGCCGCACCCAACCTTCTCATCGCAGCTGCACTCCCACCCCCGGTGCACCGCAGCCCAACTCGTCGAGCCAGCGCAACGAGCAGTAGGTCGCTAGATGATGAGGCCCTGCGCGACTCCTCACTAGCAGCAATTCCTCTCCTTCCTCTCCGTCCCGCAGTTGCGTCTGACGTCGTTTCTCTGTCCGAGTCCCTTCCCCACCCTTGAGTCTGCGCTACGTGCCTGTGTCGTCTTGTCGACCTCTCTCGGCCCGCGACATACCCCGATCGCGGTGCTCGTTCGCTGTCGACGGCGAACGGCGACGCCGGCGACCGTCTTCGCGACCTTCCATCTCCTCCTTCGAGCTGGAATCCCGATGAAGGTGGAGGGACAGTGAGCGCCAGACATGGATCCGCAGTGGCAGGCCTACCAGGACCCCTCGATGGGACGTCCGCCGCAGTTTAACAATGGGCTGGCATCCCATCCCCCACAGCTGAACGCCAAGTACGGCGCGCAGCCACAGCAGTCTCAACCGCCGGCGGGATACACATACGAGACCTACCAGACACCCACTGCAGCCGCAAAAGCGCCCGCCATGGGCTCGAATTCCAAAGCGGTTTCCATGGCATCGTCCCCGGCGGCGACGCCACGCGGTCGAGATTATGTCACCGATGCGGACACGCCCATGGAGGATGCGGACCCATACAACCGGTCGAAATATCCCGTCAGGCCCAGTCACCACAGTCGAGCGTCGTCCCAGTACCTCGCGAGCGAAGAGTCCTCCGCGGCACGCAAATACTCGCCGATGAACGTCCTATCCCCCTCCCGGCCCTACAACGCAAGCCCCGGAAAGTCTCAGAACTCATATGGTGCACCTCCCCCCGCTGCGAACAATTCTCGACAGTCGCCGACGAGGACAAATAATTACGCGTCGCCTCCCCAGGCGTATCAGTCGCCTCCATGTAAGTTTTCCCCCTCCTCTTCCTTCTCGAGCTGCTTCCCGATTTCACGGCTGACCAGTGGTTATTGCAGCAGCTTCACGACCTCCTCGGCTCCCTCCTCTACAGCCCACGGAGATGAGCCCGGACCAATACTATCCGCAGTCTGCGGGCGCTCAGCTTGGCACTGCGTTCGGACAGGACGCGAAGTCACCACGGCCTGCTTCCCAGCACAATACGACGCAAAAGCCAGCCCCAGGACGCGGTCCGGTACCTAAATTTCAGAGACTCAAGTCTACCCAGGAACTTAAGCCGAGGATTAACGCGCAGCCTCCCTATAGACGTGCCAACCCAGAAGGAGGATTCATCAGCGTAAGTTCTCCTGGTTATGGACATTGGCGAAGCCTGGATTAACGCCGCCCCAGCCTGTACAAGCTCTGACAACCCACCTTCCGGCGACTTATCGGATATGCAACCCCTCATTCAAATATGAATCGTCGAGGAATCCGAGGCGCGTATTGACGAAACCCAGTAAAGGCGTCAAGAACGATGGCTATGACAATGAAGACAGCGACTACATTCTTTACGTGAACGATATCCTCGGTAGCGAGGAAGCTGGTCACAAGTATGGACAACCCCCCTCAAACGAGTTGAGCGCAAGCGTGCTGACACATCAAGAAACCGATATCTCATCCTCGACGTACTTGGCCAAGGAACCTTTGGCCAAGTCGTGAAATGCCAGAACCTAAGGACACAGGAAGTCGTGGCCGTGAAAGTTGTCAAGAACAGAACTGCGTACTTCAACCAAAGCATGATGGAAGTCTCCGTTTTGGATTTGGTATGCTCTGGCCCGGTCCGTTCGGCTTGTGTACTTGCTTACGACTCCATATAGCTCAACAGCAAGTTCGACAAGAATGATGATCACCACCTCCTTCGTCTGAAAGATACCTTCATACACAGACAACATCTGTGTCTAGTATTTGAACTGCTCAGCGTGAACCTCTACGAACTCATCAAACAGAATCAGTTCCGAGGATTGAGCACGACGTTGGTCCGTGTTTTCGCGCAGCAGTTGCTGAATGGGCTGGCCCTCCTGAACAAGGCCCGCTTAATACATTGCGACCTGAAGCCGGAGAATATTTTGCTGAAGAAGTGAGCCACCCTCCATTCTTGCTGAAAACCTTTGAGCACATTATTAATGGCGTCGCGAATAGTCTGGAGAGTCCCATAATCAAAATCATTGATTTTGGGTCCGCGTGCGATGAACGACAGACTGTCTACACCTATATCCAGTCGAGGTTCTACCGGTCGCCAGAGGTTCTCCTAGGCTTGCCGTATGTACCCGCCTTCCTTATACCCAAACATGGACTTACTTTGACATGTTCAGATACACTTCGGCCATCGACATGTGGTCTCTTGGCTGCATTGTAGTCGAACTGTTCCTCGGCCTTCCGCTCTTCCCTGGTTCTTCTGAATATAACCAGGTGTGCCGCATAGTGGAGATGCTCGGCATGCCCCCACAGTGGATGCTGGAAATGGGCAAACAAGCTGGCGAGTTCTTCGAGAAAACAACAGATGAGTTTGGTAGGAAGACATATCGCCTGAAGAGTATAGAACAGTACTCCCGTGAACATAACGTGAAGGAACAGCCGAGCAAGAAGTATTTCCAGGCGTCAACGTTGGACGAGATCATTCGAGGCTATGCGATGCCGAGAAAGAACATGAAACCGGCAGAGATTGAGAGAGGTAAGTTGGCCCTACTCTCCTTCTACTTGATGGTGTCTAACATAGCTACAGAGCTGAACAACCGGGTGGCATTTATTGACTTTGTCCGCGGATTGCTACAAATAAATCCACTCGAACGGTGGTCGCCACAGCAGGCCAAACTTCACCCCTTCATCACACAGCAGAAGTTTACCCAACCGTTCGTACCACCGATGAATCTGAAATATGCAAATCTGAACAAGACTCCTGCACCTGGGCTCCAGCAGCAACAGCAGGCGGAGGCTGCGTGTAGACAGAGGGCTCAACAGGCTCAGCAAGCCGCACAGGCCGCACAGGCCGCACAGCAGGCGCAGTCTGCGCAGTCCGCATATGCGATGCAGGTGAACCAGTATCACTCGCCGTCTCACAACCAACCGCCTCCTATGTATAACGGGATGTATCCCGGCCACCAACAAGGTGCACCACCACCACCACCCTACCCATCGCAGCCACCAGGATATGGTCACCAGATGGGTGTGATGCATGGCCAGATGCCTCAGTCGCAGTATGCTCCCTCTCAGCAGAGTCTTTACCAACAAGCGACGACGAGAGCGGGCCGCCAGCGGGCCGCCACGATGGATCAACAGCAAGGGGGAGTCCCTGCGAGCATCCAACGAGTCGCCAGTCACCTTGATCCCAATGCGCCCATCCGGTTGCAACCCAGCCCGGCGTATTATCCGCCGCCGCCTGATAGCTACGGTGAATCTAGCGCTGCCAGCGGAAGGCGACGCGGTAGCCGTGCAGGTGCAGGACATCGGAATAGGGACTTTATTCGTACGCTTGAGGATGGGGCACTCGGTGAGGGGTTCATGAACCACAACCAGTGGCATTGAGCTCTCAAAGTCCGGACGGCTATGTTATAAAATGATGGAATGTGCGTGAAATGCTAGACTGTCTCCATTTCGAGCAAGGAAATGCTCCAGGTGCGTTCCTCTGAGGAGGTTAACGCAGAGCTACACCAAATCACATCTATCAGTATTTGGGTTCTTGCTCGATACAGCCCTTCTTTGCAATCCGTTCCGCCCCCCCCCCCCCCCCCCCCCCCCCCCCC
>Ga0207748_1000153_pt1 | contig 68853 bp, 57 predicted proteins | sample HigsolmetaGSP13D_FD_184841 | JGI IMG/M metagenome (GOLD analysis project Ga0207748, IMG submission 184841) | High solid enriched microbial communities from the Joint BioEnergy Institute, USA - SP1-3-D (SPAdes) | ecosystem: Engineered > Bioreactor > SSF (Solid state fermentation) > Aerobic >...
GGGGGGGGGGGGGGGGGGGGGGGAAATCTTTGGATATGGTAGATCAGGGGACCGTAGCGGCACTGTAATGTGGGTGACATCGTCGGTTATGGAGAAGGGAATGGGATGGTCGACCGTCGCGCAACTTACATCACAGTCACAGCATAGTTGTCAAAGACAGTGGGGACGTATTCCGAGGGGAACTTGTTGGTCGTGTAGGAGATCAAGAGGCAGGTCTTGCCAACCGCACCGTCCCCGACAACCACACACCTGTAGACAGCCAAGTACGCAACAAGTCAGAATGCGGTCTGCATGAGGGATTCCCCAGATGCGGGCAGGGGAAGAAGTGGGGATTGAGCGCGGTGGGAGGTGTGTAACGCACTTGATCGTGGCAACAACCATCTTGTCTCGCTTGTCACCGACACGCCGCAGATGATCAAGACCAGAGCAGATGATACGATGGATGGGATATCACGTTGTATAACGCACGCGTCTAAGAAGATGCGGTGAAAGAGAGCGCCGAGAGAGCGTCGTCCAAGGGTGGGTGCTGTGAGACTGGCAGGAGACAGTGAGGGGTGCGCAGACGAAGGGATCGCAACGGGACCAGGTGATGCGCCTGAGGGATCGTGCTGGCAGGCTCCCTGGGCTGGGTGGTGAATGACTGCTGTGAAGGGCTTGCGAGGTAAAGGAGGGAAGAGGGTGTCGGCGGAGAGCTGCAATGGGGCAACCCGCACCGTTAGCTCATTTCGGTCTATTTGACTGGCAGTCTAATGATGATGACCGTGCTCTCGGGACACTTGCGAGCAGAGGGTCTGGACAGGCAGGGGGGAGACGAGGGCAGATGGACTGACCCTTTGATTCTCAGAACCAAGATGGCAGGGATGCGCGTTTACTCTGCTGGCGATGGTTGACTCTCGCTGGGAGGTGATGCGATGGTGAAAAAGCGGACTCGGAGTGCTCGAAGGCGGCGGGCGGTTGTGGTTACGGGGACGAGGCTAAGCAACTCTCGGCAGAGGGCAGAATGAGGGAGGATCTGGTCGGGTCGAGCAGAAGAGACGCCCACGGGGCGAGGGACACAGCGAAACAGGCTTGCGAGAGGGCAGACCCTACAGAGGAAGAGGCAGAGGAGCAAAGGGAGGCAGGAAACGGGCGCTTTCCCCTCCGTCTGGACTCTGGACTCTTCGACCCGGCCGGCCCCTTAGCGCCGCGCTGCACCGTGCTCCCCCCTCCGCGCTCCAGTGTCGGTTTCGCTGGCGACGCGCTTTGTTTCCTTTTTTTCCAGGCCCTGGTGATGATTCATCCTTCACGGTGATCGACTGCCGTTTCATCTACCCTGATCATCACGTTTCCGGGGCTGCCCAACGCCCTTGTTAGCCACCCAGCAGGCACAGCACTGGCCATCACAAAGCCGAGGTCATGCTTGTGCCTCAGTCTCATCTCCGTCAGCTACTGTTTCTCTTTTTTCAAACCAGTAGTGCCTCAGTCGTAGCCACCGTGCCTCACTCCCTTTCAGGTATCACGATGTATCACCACGGGGAGATCTCGGGCCGCGCTGGCGTCAGCCCTGCCTGGTCTCTTTATTTTATTCTCTTTTATCTATCTATAGTGATTGAAGATCGATTCACCTTTTTTTTTTCTCTGCTCTACAGTATATATATGATCCAGGCCGTCTGACCGCCGCCTCCGACGGGACTTGCCTGGCAGGGGCTGGTGGCAGCGTCCGCGCCCGCGCCTCACTTGAGCCCTCCCAAAACTCCACCCGCGACACAACGATCGTGAGACAGCGCCAACGGCTTTGGAAACAGCCAAGTCTACTGATTCATCAAGCCATCTCTCCCTTCCCCCGGTCCCTCCTCTTGTTTCTGATTTCTAGAACACACGCTGCTCCCCCTCCTTCCAGCTTCCCGGTGACTTAGCGCCGTGCCTCGTGTGCTGCAAGAAATCGGGGCTGGAGATATCCCCTGTGCCCCCGCTGACTGGCTGTCTAAAAACGCCTCTATCCCTGGAGAAAGTACTGTACACAACCAGGCCGCCCGGTCCAGCCGGCAGCGTCCAATCCTACCGCGGCCTCTCCCGAGGCCATGCGTAGATACACTGATACAGGCCCTTGGTGACTGCACATCCAACCCGATCGTCCGGACGGGTGCTGAGCGGTTCGCCGTCCGAGCGCCTTCCCACACAGCACACCTGCGAGCCAAGACCAGTCCGAATCCGGAAGGCCTAGGGAGGCCCCGGGCCGGGAGGGAAACCGCCCCACGGCCTGTCCCATGGACCAGCCGCTCCCCGGGAGGCGAGTATCATATATCGCTCTCGACGCCCTTGTTGAAAACGGCTTCAAGGAGAAGACTCCCCTTGATACTCGCGTGTCCTCGTCGAGTGGTCGCTCTCTCTACCGGCCTCGTGGATGGGACCCGGCTCTTGGAACTGGCCGACGACGTTCCTCTTCTTCCCCTTCTGGCTCATCTTCTTCCATTAGCCCACTGCCAGGGACAGCAGCGACCGGACGGTTTCTCACCTTATCCAGCTTGTAGTTCTTCATGACAAGACTCAAGGGGATCAACGGGACGGAGGCAACGAGCGCCAGGCTCAGCAGGCGGTTCATCGTCTCCTGGTAGGCCCGGTTGATGGCGATTCGCGTCGGGGATCCCATCGGGTAGGAAAGTGCCGTGGTCAGTTTGCCAAAGATCGCCTCTGCGTCGGCCTGGCTCTCGGGAGGCAGATAGAGATGCAGCTTCTTGGGGATCAGATGAGTCCAAACGGCGCCCGAGATGGCAGCGCCAACCGCACCGCCCATCTCCAGAGCAGTCAGGAACATCGCCGTGGCGGCTGCCACTTCCTGGTGGTTCGCAGACGCCTGGACACCCAGCTGCACCGGAACGTTGAGCAGCCCTCCGCCCATGCCCACCAGGATCTGGGACCCAAGGATCTTCGCGAAAGAGCTGCCTTCCTTACGGAACAACATCATCGACAGTAGACCGCAGATGTAGACAACACATCCGGCTGTGACAAACGGCCGATAGCGACGGGAGTACTTGATCAGTAAGGACACGCCAAATGCCGCAACGGTCGAGGTGAATGCAAAAGTCTGCGTCACGCGGCCAGCGATAGCGACGTCGTAACCTTGGACAACTTGGAGGTAGGAGTAGAGGTACGGCTGGACGGAGAAGAAGAAAGCCACTGGTTGTAGGTCAGCCACGTCGTTTTGGATGCTTCCCAGGGCCGATACGCACTGAAGTAGAAGAAAGCAAGCGTGCAGCCCGCGAGGGCGGTCCTTTGCTTGAGGAGATGCAAGGACAGCAGAGGCTTCGGAGCGAGTCTCTTTGACGTCTCCCACATTGGCAACACAGCAAGACAGCCGATACCGACGATAATCATCGCAACGATGTTATTATTCTTCCATCCATGCTTTGCGTCGGCTGCCAGGGTGAGAGGTATCAAGATCAATGTGACTGCGGCGGACAGCAGCAGCAACCCGAACATGTCCAGGTCGTACCAGGTGTTCTTCACGGCGCTCCATATTCCACGTCCTCTCCACGTTCTGGGCTTGATCAGGTTTAGCCTCCTCGCCCTTCGTTGGTTGAACAGCAATGTAAGGGCAAGCGGCAGAAACGCAGCGGGCAGGATAATGGACCACATCCCATAACCCCAGCGCCAGGACGCATGCTTGAGGATCCCCTCCGCGATCATCGGCCCTACCCAAACGGTCACGAGAAAGGGAAACTCCGGGAGCATTGCGAACAGGGCTCGGTTGAGCAGATCACTGCTATCTGCGATGAATACCTGTTGAAGGATCTGCAGACCCGTTGATCCCGCGGAATAGAAAATCTGTGCAGCCGCATACGTCTGGACGTTCGTGGAGCCGGCCATCTGAATGTATCCAAGGACATATATAACTATACAGACGCAAAACGCTTCGAGCCGACCAAAGACATCCGCTATCTTTGCCATCGGGGGTTTTATCACCGCTAGAACACTGTTAGAGCTGAAGGACAATGATCCACTTGACAGCTTGAAAGGCTCTCACCATTGACCACATTTTGGACAACAAGGACAGTCGAGATCAGGGAATGCTTGCTGAATGAGCTCGTGGCATAGGCGGAGAGTGACGCGACGGTCTGGCCTTCCAGAGAGGTGCAGAATGCCATCAGGAATATGCTTCAAGAAGTTAGCTGGCTGTCTGTATGAATGGCCCAGTCGTCTTCGAACCTCAGATACGCTACGATCAAAGACCGCTGCGTCCATGTCCGACTGATGGCTTGGATCTTCCGGACACCGTCCTGCACTTCACTTTCAGACACTGAGAAATCATCCTCTGTTTCCGTGGCCAGATTGTTGTTGTCCCCATCCCCATAGCTGTTGTACAGCAGCCTGTCTTCTTCGCGGTCATCTCCCTGCTCCATCGGGCCGATGGTACCATACGACGGGCCGGTACGAGCGTCGAGAAGGCTCATCACTGTCGCCGGCCTCCACTGCCGAGATGTTCTGATGCCTCAAGGCTTCGACGTACGGTGGGGTTATTGACACGAGCCCTGGTGTAAAGGTCTGCGAATACCGTTGCGTTGGAAGGAACATAGAGGGGTGGGGGGCAGTAGGCAGCGTGAAGTGACCAAGCATCAGTTGCGTAACATCAACAGAGCTGAGATGGAATAATGTCTCACAGGGGACGTCGCAGCAGGACAAGAGCGTAGGGTATTAGTATCACGAGCTGAGCCAGTCAGATCGAGGATGGAATAGATAAAAACATCAAGCCAAGAAGGACAACGCTGGCGGGTATCTCGGGGTTAAAAAAGACGCAGAAAACAGAAAAAGAAACGAAACAGTAAGTCAGCACAGTAAGGGGCGAGCCGAAGAAGCTGCTGAACTGTAGACGCGCTGATCGACCTCGCGCAAGGGGGTTTTGACGAGCAGAGAGGGCAACACGATACGGGAGGCCAGGACCCCGGTCGTCGTGCATCCACCAGATCGGGCACTCGACCCAATGCAGGTCAACGTGGGATGCCGCAGCCCACTATGGAGTAAAAAGAGTTGGCGCCGTCCCTGCGACTCCGTCGCGTCCAGCGTGGCAGTGTGGGCACCTGGGTACCACTACTTGTATCTTTTGTATCGCCAACCGCGCGTACGCCGCGGCACTCGTGAAAAAGAGAAAAATCCTCGAGGCGCCGCGGGCTGGTCGAGGGTTTCGGGAGGAAGGAGACTGACTCTCTGCCGCTGGGCCTTTACGCCTCTCCGCTATGTAGGCATGTGTGAGAAGAGGCAAGCACGCGCCCTGCCGCAGTAGTAGTATGCATGTACTGGAGAAGTACGTACGTGGTACCGCAGTTGCGCAGGGTCGAGGTCAGGGCGCATCTGAAGGAAAATCAGATATGATAGATAAGATCAGCAGGACCTTTTTGCTGCTCGCACCTGCGGACGAACCCGACGTGGGAAACTTGGGAGGGAGGGCTGGGCATCGGCGATGGCGCGGGTGGGGTCGGGAGGGCCTTGGTTGGCCGGGCGTGATTGGCCGAGGGCGTGGAGGGCAGGCGATACTGCAACGGAGACCCTTGACGCAACAAGGGCCCGTGACCGTCCCGTCCCTCGCCGGGTCACGCCGCGTTGCCGCCGCTGAGCGCCCAATCATCCCACTCATGGGCTCCCGGCCGGTGGAGCGCTGCGTCGGCATGCTCGCCGGCCACCGATCTCGGGTGCAGCCGCTCCGTGAGGGAGGCTGGAGCAGCAGCAGCAGCACGCCCTGTTTCTGCAAGAAGAAAAAGTAATTATGAGTGCTCCATGATGGGGCCTAGTTAGATTCTTTTTTTTTTTCCATGAAACCCCGTCGGTCCGGCCGGCCGCAGATCCGTTGCTATCTCGCCGTTTTATCTTGTCTCTACTGTACTGTGCATATGCTATCAAGTATCAATCAATCAATGGATCAATCAATCCACCTCGGGCTCACGGATATGATTATGGAGCCTCCCGGGAGTTTTGTGGACCTTTCAAAGTTTGGAACGCACGCTGGCGTCAAACATCATTATTTGTTCCAATTTCCACCTGCGCCCGTGCGGTGCGGTCCCGTGGGGCTCTTCGACTTTCATGTTAAGTCTACATACTGTACCTAGGTATGTAGCTAAAAATTCCCCCACATTTTTTATTTATTTTCTTGACCGTTTATTTTGTCAGTGATTTATATTTTTACTCTCCATATTATTGGTTCCTGATTATTATTATTATTATTTATTATTGAACTGGCTGATAAGCATATTGGGTACAGTACTGTAGATGTTTTGTTTGAAGGAATAGATGCAGGTATATGCATTATGATGTCGACACGCAGATTGCGTGACGTAACGTGACATGACAGCCTGACTGACAGGCAAAGAAAAGTTGTCGGCGGGACGCCGCACGAGGCTTGAGGCTTTCATTTTTTTTTTCTGTGCCACAAATATATACCAAAAAGAGTGAATTATTCCCACACTAACTACGTAACGAAGCTTAGATACGTAGATACTAGAGAGAAAAAGAAAAAAAAAATCTGTTGGCTGCATCCATTTTGACTACTACCTTACCACCTGACCAAACTGCCTTAGGTACTGTGTGCGGAGTACCTAACATATTGCTCGGGTACATGCATAGTACCTAGGTACAGTACTTTACCCACCCATCATGCGCACTTTCCGCTTACTTTGACGACGGCGTTGTTGTTATTGCTATTGCTGTTTCTGTGAAGAAACCTGTTAACAATCCATCGAAGAAATGAAAAAAAAGGAGAGAAAATAATAGAAAGTCCTGCCGGACTTACTACTCTGTTCCGTTCTATACTCACTGCTGCAGGTCCTGCACAATGGCGTTGTACGCCGGCTTCGGGTTGAAGTTGCCGTCGAAGAGGAGAGGCGTCGTGCTAGCACGCCATGAGTCCTATTTATTTATTATCACCAATCGTTAGCCCAGAACTCGGAGATATAATAATAATAATCATGCATCATGTGGCTGCTTCTTGGGCTGCTTAGCAGCTGCTGCCTGCCCGTTTCAGGTCCTGTGTCTTGGCCTTGGCCTGACTGAAGACGACTTAAGACATGACGTGACAGCCCGAACGTCTAGTTGGGTACGGAGTACGGAAGAACCGCGCTTACCGGATCTGCCACGCCCCAGACGGTGATGCCCACGCAGGACTGCACGTTGAGGCAAGCGTTCACGACCTAAAAACGAGAAATGATCGTCAGATCTGATCAACAGGCTCCGGGAAGATAATTATACAAAGTATCCAAGGGGGATAGGGACAACGAGGTACATACATTGACGTAATCCGTCGAGCTAGCACCAGCCACGTCCAGTTCCGTGATAGCGACCTCGGGAGTTCCGGCACTAGCAAGGAGCGGAAGAGCCGTTTGGGGTTGTCAGCCTGTTCCGTTCTCGCAATAATAGGAAACAAAATAGGGGAGGGGGGCACTTATTGTAGAACACTGGCTCCCTGACCAGCGCTATTTTGGACAAGCCATGAGTCAGTCGATACGATCTGATAAGACAATCATTTTTTTCTCTTTTATTCTCCGAGGCATTCCCGATTATTTACCTGAGGTGCGTTTGCGATCCTAGACCCAGCTAACGTTAGACTGGTTTCAGATCGGTCACATCACAAACAGAAAGTGAGACATACCTATGCCGTCAATCGGGACTCCAGCTGCACGCCATTGCTTGACGCGGTTGACAATGGCCTGCGTCTTGGGGTACGAGGCACTGTCGAGGCTGTAATACAGATGCTCATAAGCAATGCTTCTCACACTAAATGGAATATCACTGAGCCTTAAATCTTACTTGTAATCGTTGATGTACAGCTTGGCATTCGGGTCAGCGGCGCGGGCGGTCTGGAAAGCAATCGGGATGTAATCCTCCCCGATGACGTTGAGGAAGACAGTCTGGCGGAGGGAGCCATCCTCGTTGAATGCCTCGTTCACCACGTCCTATTCAGTGATTCTGTCAGTTCTGATTCTGAAACGCCCGGACAAATACGTGTGTTCTTATTTGTCTCTTCATTGAAACGCAGCTTAGGGTAGGATGACTGACCCATGCACGGATCTTGCCCTTGTACCGGGTCATCAAGGTGGTGATGTGATTTTTCATCACGTTGGTCAGCGTATTCTTGTCGGTGATGGAGCTCACCCACGAGGGCAGCTGCGAGTGCCATACTTGGGGGACGGTCAATTCGGTTTTCCTTCTTCAGTAAGTTAGGGAAGCAGGTTGGCGTTCTACTAACCAAGAGTATGGCCACGGATCAGCTTTCCATTTTGCTGGGCCCAATTGACCTTTCAAGAAGATTAGTATCTTCTCCTCGATCGCAGTTGCGTGCAAGAAACGTCAAGTGGTCGTATGTACGTACAAGGTAATCAGCACCGGCAAAGTTGAAGTTTCCTTGAGAAGCTATATTATAAACCTAGTCAGAACGGTCCGAGCGGTCATAGAAGAAAAAAAATCAAATTATCTTTCTCACGCACGTTCAGTAGCGTCCCATTTCATACTATTCTCCGGCGTGACCTGGCCGAAATCAGCCTGGATGATAGCCGCATTCTTGCCGGTCGTCAGCCGGTTTTGGTCCGTGGCGACGCCAAAGTACACCTTGCCGCGAGCCTTGATCAGTTGGTCGACACTCTGTGCAGCTTGGCGTTCCTCGAGGATAGGGCTCGCAGCTGCGAAGGGAGCTAGCAGGAGTGAAGTAAGTAGGATCGTTGGTCGAACCATGGCTTCTTAGTAGGTAAGGAGGCAAGTAAGTAGTTGATGCAGTCAGATTTTAAGTAGTGATTGATCTCTGAAGGAAGGGCAATGGAACCGACATTTGAACGATATATATACCCAAATACAGTACCTTTGCATCTAACTATCCCCTTGAGACCCGAACAGGGACATCTTACACATCAATCATGCAACTTGTTGCCGGTCGTAACAGTTTGGTTAAAGTCTCGTTTACAACAGCCCCTATGTCTTACATGAATTTTAGCTAGGAGTACCCCACAAGGCCAGCGTCTCTTCCAGGGGCTAATAATACCAAACCACTAAACATCTAAAAGGTGATTGGACTTACTCAACGAACAATGCAAACATGTGGTGGAAAAATTCAATTCATTGTTCACATTCAGGCTGTTTTCCCTCTCTTCGACGGGAGAAAAGGACAAAAGGACATCGCGATCCAAGAGGCCCCGCAATGTCGAAGAAAAGTAAACCAAACAATTGTTCTCGTCGGTGGTTTGCCTTGTTCGCTCCTCGGTTGTTTTATGTACATAATAGCAATGATAAATAATAAGGTGACATCACAGCTTTAGCCTAAATTAATCCCAGCGGTTACCACTGTACTGACCCCGATTTGAATGTGGAGAACTCTGCAGAGATGCCCCCCCTCGTCGGATCATTGACAGAAAGGGTAGGTAGCTTTAACGGCCCGGAATTTTCAACCCTAGATTTAGGCGACTTAGCGTGGTGGGGAGAACCATGTTTCGCCCCTGGCTCGATTCAAGCGAACCTCGACCAACGGAGTATTATCACGTACTTATGTCACGACGGATTATCATTAACGGTCTGTCTTAGGAATGTAGAGGTTAGTAGGTAAAATTTGAATTTGATATTCCTGAGAGACAGAACCGAAAAAATGATTAGTATCCAGCTTCTCGAGCTGACCCGACCCAAGACGCCCACCTATGGAGTCGTCATCGGCAGAAAATAAGCTCATGCTTCCCCGGACCAAAGATGCCCAGTAAATATTAGGGTATGTCGCAAATTGGAAAAGACCATTGTTTGGGAAAGACAATTTTCCCCGGGAAATATGTTCAATTATTTTTTTAGGCAGTATTGAGAAATCACTCTTAGATGATACGTGGATTTTCCTTCCCCCGTTTGCTCGATAATAATTGTTGTCAGAAGAACCGCCGAAGAGGGACCGGTTCAATTCAAGCATCATCTCCATACAGTCGCTGAACAAAAGGACCGGTATGCATGGTTATCCAATGTCTGAAATATATTATTTGCTACATGACCCGGATAAAGTACTTTTGATTTTTTTTTTTGCTCGCCACAAGTTCAAGTTTCCATTACCACATTATTTTTCGCGAGAGGGAACTTTGGTCCTAGGGGGAAATATCCGAGGTCGCTTTGCATTCGTATGTGCAGAAGAACTACCGAGGTCTGCATCATTGGGTTACTACGTATTACAACATGCAGCTCCTGACGACAGCGCATACATAAAGCCCACGATCCAGAACGCACATGGGATCTCGAATTACCCGTAAATCTGTATGCGCATGGTCAAGTGGATGGATAGATAGTCAACCGGCGGCCCGAAGACGCCTAAGTTTGAGCTGGCTCTCCACGAACCCCGCATGGAACCAGGAATGGAAAGTCTGAAGAAGAACGGCACTGTTTAGGTAGGCTTATTCCGGCTTTAGCAGCCGTCCGCTCACCCACGGATGTAACCTTGCCGATCCCCGGGTCAGAACTTAAACTGACTTGGATGAAGATGCTAATTTTAGTCTCGAACAAGGATCAGCAGCTGGAAAAGTTCTCTTAAGAAACGCTGGAAATGTTCTCTTAAGAAATGTTTTCACATTCTCTCTCTTGAACATGAGGTTATTCTGATTGCAAGGTAGAGTACCTTTGTGTACCACTGTCTGTTCCAAAACTTGTATCCTGCCCTTGTGGACCACGATGAAATGAGCGATATTTACAGAGATACAGGTCTGCCCGATCGAAAGTGGTCATTCTCTGCCGGTGTATTGAAATGGCTACTTGTGTATGTACTGTACTGTACATATATACCGAGACATATATGAATGTATCACTGGTTACTTCGCTAAAATAGAGGGAATGGGGAATGACATGTTCGTAGGATTCCTTTTTCATGTTATTAAGTCATGTGCCATCCCAGCATGGAGAATGAGAGATCACATGAAACGTTAACGAGTATAGCAGGTAAAGCTCGCACCGACTCTACGAATCTTCCTTCAAATCTACCTCCACGACAAGGTGTCTGAATTCGACTACCAAGTCGTCTCCTTCCTTCGAAGGCTTTGCGGCATACGTGCCGATCCAGCACTCCTGGTTTTCTTCCTCAAACGCCCAGGTGACCTCCCGGATGGGGTTCCGCTGGACACCTTCGACCAGATAGATCCACAGAGTGTTACTTTGTTCCCTCACCATCTCAACAGTGGCCGCCGGTCCGCCAGACGGTACGGGGAACAGACTCCAGTCCGCCCACACGTCCTTGGCAACCGTGCTGACGTGCGGTTTGCCGTGCGTGAACTCGATGCCGGTCTTGATCCATTTCTGACTACCGTCGGGGCCGTTGATGACGAGGATGAGGCCCCCTTGGTCATACGTTGACTTCCAGTCGGCGGTGACGGCTACGCGGGCACGCTTGAATGAGGCCAGAGGGATGGTCTTGTAGAGAATGGGCGCATTGAACCGGAATGTTGAGGGTGGTTTCGCCCAGATGTCCGTAGACGGAGAGGCCTTTATCGAGAACTCGTGCGGGATGTTCTCATCACGTGGAACCTTTTCTATCGTGTTGGCGAACGTGAAACCAGACATGGCAGCTACAAATTGCGGCAGCTAATAGTAGTACAGTACTAACGTAAGTAGAGGCGTGAAGGGTTCGAGCGTTTCAAACTGACCACCAAGGGTTTCCGGAGCTGGCCAAGAATACAGTCTCCTGTACAGAGGGGGACAGCGATAATAAGTTAAAAGTGTATATAGGGGCAGGCTCAAAGTATATAAGGCGGAAGCTCGAGGCAAAATGCCACGAGTGGGAGAGCAACAACGGGTATAAATACGTCAGTTTAACGTATCTTGCTTCCCCCCAAAGCTTGCGCCCTACGGTCAACCTTGGGAGAGATGCGGCTCCAAGCCTCAACCAGGGCAACCAAGGTGGGGTAGCACCACGGAGGGGGCTCCGGAAACTTCGTCCCATCGTGTCATACGAGATCCGCAGACCTCGAGGATCGAGATGTCGGTCCATGCGGTAGTACTCCGTGTGCCTTCGGGTAGAGTCCACTCGTGACTCACGCGCATTGTTGACCAAAACGAGAGCCTGAAAAAAAATAAAAAATTACCATGTTAGAACATCGCCAAGGAGGGGTTGAACTCCCGTAATCAAGATGGAAGGGTCGAGACCTCTTGTGTCTGGGCGAGGCCGCACGGAGATGGCCCGGGGCTCCAGGAGGCGTTCCTCAGGCGGAACGCTGGGAGTCTGGGCAAGCCCCCGGTCTTGGCAGTCTTGGCAAATCCTGCTGACGTAAGGATGTCAGAATTAGTTATCTGGAGATGCCGCGTGGTGTGGAGGGCAGTGCGACAGCTTGTTAGACGTCGATGGATTATTTTGCGCTTTGCAGGCGCAGATAATGACCCCTATATGGAGACAATACGGCTAATAGACCAGTTTCTATGCTTTACTCCATGAGTCTCCCACGAGTTCCACCATGTCTGTTCGACTCCTCCATCCCGACGAGTATGAGCTTGTGACGCGCTCGTCTCTGGAATCTCAGGAGAGCTTCAATCTCGATGAAGCTGACTTCGAGTCTCACACCCACAACAAGCCCAATTTTCTACGTCGTGGGCCCTCACTACCATCTCGCCTCCTCTCCTTCTCCTTCGCTGGATACCGTCTCCTCAAATACTCTTCGATAGCTCCTCTCCGATCCAGAAGAAAGCGAGCTTCCTGCTCTCGAAGGCTATCAGCTCGCAGACTATGCTTCTACTTTCATGTCTTTGCGGGGGTTATTGTCGCCCTCATTGTTCTGACATTCCTGTTTTGGCCTTCATATACCCGATTACCACCGCACTATGAAGCCCTTCGGAGATCGGTATTGCAGTCGAAAACGCCTGGCAGAGGCAACCCTCGGAACGAGAAGGTATTCATCGCTGCCAGTCTCTATGACCGAGAGGGAGATCTTGCAGGAGGGCAATGGGGTAGAGCGGTTCTCCAACTGATTGAGCTTCTTGGGGAGGATAACGTGTTTCTGAGCATCTACGAGAACGACAGTGGACCGAGAGGGGAGAGTGCGCTTCGCGAGTTCGAGCAGCAGGTGACATGCAACAAGTCCATCCTCTTTGAGGAGCATTTGAACTTGGCTGATATCCCTGCCATCACTCTCCCTGATGGATCCAAGCGTATCAAGCGCATTGCATATCTGGCTGAGGTCCGGAATCGAGCCTTACGACCCCTTGACGAACATAGTGATCTACGATATGACAAACTCCTATACCTGAATGATGTTGTTTTTGATCCGATAGACGCTGTGCAGCTTCTATTCTCTACTAATGCTTCCGAAGATGGAGTTGCTCGATACCGGGCCGCCTGCTCCGTCGACTTTATTAATGCCTTCAAGTTCTACGACACGTATGCGACGCGAGATTTGCAAGGATACGGTATGGGGGTTCCTTTTTTCCCTTGGTTCACGACTGCCGGCAACGGCCAAAGCCGGAAAGATGTGCTGGAAGGAAAGGATGCCGTTCGTGTACGCAGCTGCTGGGGTGGGATGGTGGCGTTCGATGCCAAGTTCTTTCAGAGTCCGGAGAAACTACAAAGCATTAATGATCGTCAAGAAGTAACAGTCAGTCGCGAATATACCGAAAACCGTCTCCCAGTTCGCTTCCGCTCGGAGCCAGAACTGTTCTGGGATGCATCTGAATGCTGTCTCATCCATGCGGATATCCAAGACCCTCCATCCAATATTGACGAGATCACGGATACTGGTATATACATGAACCCGTTCGTTCGGGTCGCATATGACGGCACGACGCTGTCCTGGCTCCGGACAACTCGCCGTTTCGAGAAGCTGTACTCTCCGATCCATAATATTGTCAATCACCTCGTGGGCATGCCTCGGTACAATCCCCGTCGAGGAGAAGTTCCTGGTCAGGAGGTGGAGGAGAAGGTCTGGGTCCCCGATGCAGCAAAGAGCGCCGGGGGCTCCTTTCTAACAATCAAGCGGGTTGCCGGTAACAGTGGCTTTTGTGGACGTCAAGGTCTTCAGGTTATTGTCGAAAACCGCCAACCCGGGCAGAAGGGCTGGGAGTCGCTTCCTGTGCCTACGAACTAGATGCTTGATCAGGGATTTGGAGTACGTCTGGGTGCATCGGTTACCGCCATGAAACTGGGTATGGGAGGAACTGGAGTTTCCTATATGAATATGATACCATATGCTTGAAATGAGGCCTCCATGAGTAAACATATTGTATAATGCTGTTCATATTTAGTTTTCTTTTGAATACCCAACTTCTTCCCAGCTTCAATTTGCGCTCAGTTTCCACAATCGTCTATTCAAAAGACCCAGCTTCACAGGTCTTCCTGCGACCGAGGATCTACTAATTGGCAAACATCGGTGTTTGCTGCTATCTTTCCCAGCTTCATTGCTTGTGTCTTTGCTTCAGATACCCACCCTTATTTAAACACAGATCTGCCTTTAATCCCTTTGTATATTCTTTCCTCGTATTCCCTCTTGTTCCATTTCTTTATAAGTACCAGTAAACTGCTCCATATGGGTAGTCTGCAGCTCCCTATCTTTCGTCTATTCAGCAACGTTATCTGTGCAAATCCCACTGCCGGATTATACATGGGCAGGCCGAACACGTGAGACACATTCACTGGGGTCTTAAATGTGGTTCATCTATTGGTTGTTCAGCAGGACGGCGACATCCGCCTATTTCGCCTCCAGAACGACTCAGAGCTGCCTTACTTTCCACCTAGTCATTTCCGGAGTTTCATTCGTTCATTTGCTTTTACCTCTTCCCTGTCCACCTTAATATCCGCATCAAGCCCTCAAAAACTCTTTCTCAGTTTCTAGACTCCCTTTCGACGTTTCATTTCCAGATCCAAGGTTATCTCAACTCCTTGATAGAACTTTTTTCTTGCCACTTCTGTCCTGGAGACAAGCTACACCTTTGTTTTCACTGGAAGCTTCCAAGATGTCCCCAAAACTGATGAGTGATTGCTCTAATGCTCTCTTCCCGCAACGTTCTAATGGTAGTATACCGGGTTCTTTGGCTGAACGCGAACACACTGCAGAGGTCATCCAGGATGTCCTGTCGCATTTCGCAAAGAATTCTATCTACACGCTTGCAGACAGCAGACACGCTCCAGCGAGAATTCAGCGTGAGCGGAAGGCATTGAAGGCTGCAAAGGTTGGTTCTCTTTCGGCTTCTCTTTAATCCGGCTTCTATCCTTCCGGCTTCCACGGGGCGTTGTCCGTTTCGTCCCATGTGGGTGGATAGCATGACAACGCGTCAATTTCTTTCTCTTCATAACCCTGTTCCATCTTCTGTCGTGAAGCTAATTCACAGCATTACACAGAGCGTTTCTGAGAAGTCAATCCTCAAAGAGAACAGCAACCAGACGCCTTTCACTCAACCCAGCAACCGATCTCAGTCTAAGCGTAACACTCCCTCCAAGACTCAGAACTCTCATCTCTCATCCAGCACGAGCACCTCTCCATCTCTTGGCTCTGAAAAAGAGAAAAACATGACCCAGTACTGGGATATTGAGAATACAGCCGCCTTCATGGCGGCTGTTCGTAGCCGTCGACTGGCTTCGACTGCAAGCACTCCTGCTTCGACCCCGTCCAAGAGGGTCGACGACTCGGCTTACTCGAGCGTTTCCGAGGTTGTTAACGACTCCCCAGCCGTCAAGTCGGCTGCTACTCCGATTCTCAAGCCCAAGGACGATGACTCGTACAGTGAGAGCTTCCTCCCCTTCTCATCTTAGGGCTGTAAGGGAATTCACTAACAAAATCATCACCTCAGTCGAGCCGATCAGCATCACTCTAAACTCCTCCAACTCCGAGTCAAGTCACCAGAAAAAGAGGCAGGGTTCTTCTAGCGGCGGAGGACTGGTCAAGTCAAAGTGGGCTGATCCGAAAACTGCGTCTGGTCGTCCTGATACTTCATCCAAAGATCCAGTTTCGGCCGCTACCACCATGGGTGTCATGCAGGCTGGCGGTCCCGACACTACCAGTGATACCAAGGCCTCTGAAACCGAGATGGCTCCGGAAACCAAAGTGGCCACTGCCTCCGCGGCCGTCGAGGAAGAGGACCGCGAGCATCTTACCGTCTTCAGGTCCTGGGGTACTCCAGCCCCACGTGACAAGCCAGGTACAGTACAAACCCCTAGCTTTACAGCGCTTCTGATGCTAATGTTGTTAATTGTCTGCAGCTGCTCAGGTTAGGCGTATTATCATCCGCGATCTTCCGCCTACCTGGAACACTCCTAGCAAGGTTCTGTCGCTGATCTACGGCGGCGCTATCGAGAGCGTCTCTATCACGCCTTCCGGAAACTCTGCCCACGTCCTGTTCTGCGACGCTGAGACGTGCAAGACCTTCTACGACAAGTATCCCAACGGGATCGTAGTCAGCAAAGATGGACGACAGGTGGTCTTCATTGAAATGGGCAAAGAGGTGGATATTGTCAGCTCTCAGCTCAGCGTCCACCTTTCAAACGGAGCTACTCGTGTCGTTCGCGCTGTCGGTGTCGATTTGCACATCAGCATGGATGATCTCTTCAAGGTCGCCTCGGCTGGCAACCGCAAGGTCGAGAAAATTCTCGACTCCTACGGCCCTGGGGAGGTAGGACGACTCTCCATTTTCCTTCTACTCACAGCCCAAAACAGCATAGACCATTGATAGAGACGTGTTAACTAACCCCCAACTCTCAGTCCCGTATTGTCCACTTCCGCTTCTGCTCTATCGAGGACGCTGTCCGCTTCCGCGGGGGCCTTATGCGCGATGAAAACTGGGAGCATTGCAACATCCAATTTGGCCCTGACCCGTATGTGTCTTTTCATCTCTCTCTCTCTCTCTGTCTTTTTTTCTTTTTTTCCTGACAGCTGAACTCCTACTGACTTTGATACTTTCACTACACAGATGCGAGAAATCCACCGGTGTTCACTTCGATTAGACTCCGTCCCATAATACCGCGACGATAACGACATCTATCCTCCGTTGATGGCTTTGGGAAAATTCCATTTCTTTTTCTTTCCGATTCTTCCAAGATTGCTATTGTGACTCATGATATGGACACAAGGACCGATAAGGAAGGGATGGATGAATAAGGGATGGCAGACTGGCGGAGGAAAAAACCAACAAAACAAAACTTTCAGGAATCAAAATGGCGGTAAACTTCTCACCGATTTTACTATTGTTTCATTTTCCTGTCCAAGAAAATATCCTACAAAACGGGAAAAATGGGAAAAAAGATCGAGTTCTCAAGTTGAGATAAGGAATCGGGATCTGGGATCCGGGATGGTTCAAATTTCAGATTGCAGAAATGCAGAGAGATTGCTGTTCTAATATTAACAGACAGACTGGTGAATCTAGGCAAAAAAATCATTTGATTATTTGAAGTCGTAAAATTAAAAGGCCACTTAAAAAATTACCTAGTAATTGAACAAGGGCAAACATACCGTGCCACATGTGAGATCCAGATCATCCGCTGCTTGATAGACAGACAGATGGATGGATAATCTAGACCAGAGGTTTTCTTCTAGCTATCTATCTACCCAGGCACTGTACCTAGGTAGAGTACATACCTAATCTCCCTCCTCTTTTCCACTCTCGAGCTCTATCTCTATTTCCAATCTCAATCGCAGGGGAGCTCCCAAGGTCTTTGCAGCTTTCCTTCCTTGCTTGCTTGCTTCCTTTCTGTGAGGAGAAGCCTACTCTACATCATACTATGTATGTATATAGGTCTCGGAAGGAAGTTTTACTGCACTAAACTTGAGACAAAAAAAAGAATTAAAGTAGCAACCTGTATTCAAAGTAAGTACCTAATGTAATACAAGCAAGAGAAAAAAAAAATCAAAAAATCTTCTTATTCTGCTTGAATAACCCACTAAAACAATACAGATCCCTTAACTCTACTAGTAGTAAATGGAATATCTCTGGAATTCTAGACCAGTCCCGCCCCAGTACTTACTGTACAAGGACATGTATTTGTCACTGTTTTCTTTTTTTAGCTCCCGACTTAGAAATACCTTTGCTCTGATTGATTACTACCTAAGGTACAGTACCTATGCTATGCTCTTCTGGCGGGTCTCCCAAACCCTCCTTTCTTTCCTTCTCTCCTTCCCTTCCCTTGGCCTGCTATGCCTGCCACATCTTCTCAGACGAATAAATGATGGAGAATTCTAGAAGGACATAAGACACAAAGGTAATAATATACGGTACATACATATACACATACATAGAATGCAATACATACCGTGCAAAGGCTATTATTATTATTATTATTATTATTATTGTGCCTAGAACTAGAAGTTGTCTTCGTATGTACTGTATGTATGTATGTATGCAATTTATTGGAATCCGTGTTTTTCTTTATCTTCTTACTCTTCACCGTTTCTTGTCAACTTTTCTTTCTTTCTTTCTTTATTTTCCCTTTCATAACCTACGTATGTATATCTAGTCTAGTATCTAGCCATGCATGGCGCCAAGGGACTGCATTAAAAAATATAGTAGCCTATCTAGCCGCGCAGAAAAGACGTGTCAAAAAAATCGAACAGCAAATAGGGCGGAAGAGTTTGAGATTGTCGGCGGCAAATGAATAAGACAAGAGACGGTGAAGATGAAAGGAGGACAAATCAACAGACAGCAAGGCAAATTACCGCCCTGTCGATCTAGGGGGTGGAAGAAATATGGACGTCCCAAGAGACTGGGAAATAAAAAAGAAAAGCCGCTCTTGCCCCCCGTTATTTTGTCACTGGCGCCAGTGGAATGGTCTATTTGTTCCAGACCACCCGCCCTTTTTACCCTTTTACAATCGCGCAATCGCGCAGGTGTACAAAAGTACCGAGGGAGGAGCGCCGAACGCTACCTGTACCTAACAACCGCACCAAAAAAAGGAATCAGGGGTACCGAAAGGGCAATAGGTGCGTAGAATTTTAATAATATGGGAAATTCGCACTAATGAGGTTAGGTTAGTGATCAAAAAGACATCAAACAAAACCCCCGGGGGCCCCCGGGGGGGATACGGAGTGTGTACATAGACACCGGAATAAGAATTTGATATCTATCAATAAGAGTATGATTCGAGGTAAATCAGACAATGTACTCCGTACTGCGTACTCCCGTCGGAGAGGCAGAGAAATGAGAAATATAAACGGTAATAAGCAGCGCGTAGAGGATACGATTGGACCGGGGCATTGAGGGTCCCCCGGATATTACAGGCTTTCTAGAAGATATGACTGGAGTGGGCGCCTGAAGAATTAAGGGGGTTGGGGGCCTGAGACGCAGGAGCGCATTTCCTGGCGCAGTTAAGCAGGGATCAGGAACAAAGAGAACACGCTGCAATGAAAGAAGGGGTCAGACCGCGAAAATTACTCGGGTTACCTTCAAAGAGGATTCGTTGTGCCAGGCGGGTAGGTGAGTTTTTGTGGCTGGTTCCTGTAAAATATATGGGCAAGATAGGATAATCATCAACACTATTTTGGCTCTTGTCACACATGCGGGGATATCCGGTGCCCTATAATGCAAATAGTTAAGAGAAGGAGGAGATCCTTGAACAGATACCCCGCTTGTATGCAGACGCTTTTTGACAAGCGCGCTCATTCTCTCTCCTCTCCGAAGATATGGTTCTATTCTTCCTTAATTCTCCCTCGGAGTCCAGGAGAGGATGTCACAGGAGATGGTGCATGTAGAAGATCTTCTAGTTAGCCAAAAAGCACCTGAGAGTGTCGACAGGCAATGTAACCGATGATGTCCCGGGTAAAGCCCCTGCCTGCATGCATACTCCATACACAGTAGATACAGAGTGACTGTGCCACCTACTTCGCCCGCGGCACTGCAGGCGCCGGAGACCTCAGGTGTCTTTGTGGTGCGGCACAGCAGCTGTTTCTGCGGCGCAGCAATCTTCAACTCCGGACCCCTCAAAGGTGGGTCCTGTCGGCTGTCGGGTTGTGAAGAACAGAGCCCCAGATGCAAGACTATCATGATCGTGTATGGATCCAACAGCTCTTACTCCGTACGGGCGAAGTTTCCCAATGCTCCCGCACGGAGTACGTCGGTGTATACTAAACGGAGGCCAGTCAGGCGGCTCAGGCCAGAGTCTTAGTCGTATTATTAGGGATCCTGCAGCTCCTCTGCAGGAATGATGGATTTCTGCCTGGTTAATCAATGGAGGACACAGTAGTCGATGAGAGCTCCCTTCAGTCACGAAGTATGTTATACATGCAGGAGTATATAACCGGGAGTGGATGATAACTTATGTAGTTATAGAGCTACAGATACATGTCAGTAACTTCATATTATAGAAGCACGAAGGACAACTGAATGTATTACCCATGACTCGGAGGTAGGTCTTGGGGGCGGGGTATCATGAAGGCTAAAGACGCAACGGCGCAGATCGGACAAGGTGAGTAACAACCCCGGAGGCCCAGCGTTAGCAGCTTTAGGGTTCGATCGGCCATTACGCCGGTCTGGACGATACCCAGCGTATCTACCGGGTACTGCATACATGGCACACTGCTCGGTTTTCTGGTTGATCGATAAACGCGGTTGGCGCCTGAACAATCTGTAAGCGACTCTTAACTGGGGAAGATCATCCTATGACAGTCCACGATTCGAAAAAAAAAAGGGTAGCAATGCAGTGTGGCGTGCATTAGTGTAGATAAGAGAGCAAGTCAGTCCTGAGACAAGGGGATGAGCTCTGCCTAAGCGACGGCCAACTAACATTGAGTGCTCAGTAGATACTTGTGATCAATGGAAATGAGAGATGTTGGCCCCAGCTAGAGCCTACGGACTGTTGTGCCGGCCATAGAGATTGCTGCGGCGGAAGGAGAAGCAGGGAACAATGTAACAGATCAATATCCCTGGATAACGTCTCGACGCACAGGGTACACATGCGGTTATGTCACATCATATTATCGTTACAATCTATGATGGCGTCATGGTCGAGGTGGTGTTTCGGGGAACCGCACCAGTCCGATGATCAAGCGCCTCCCGATGGTAGGGGGCAATCAACCATTGAAAATCGCTTAGGTATCGCCTGGGTTAGTCAGCGAGGATTGAAGAACAGAGCGCTTACTGAGACAGCAGCCGCTGCAAGGTGCAGAAGTGTATCTGAATACTTCTATCTGACTCCCAATCAAGGGACCTGAGCGCTGACCTTAGGGCTTGTTGCCTCGTCCTGTTCTCTGCTGAGCACCAACGATGATTAGCAGCCGGCGTAACGTCAGCGCTTAACGAGTCAGGCTTGTCAGCCGCGACTTGGCCAGTGTTCTGGGGCGTTAACTTAGTGGCTACTAAGCAGCTATTATGTATGTACAGTCTCCAGCAGTGGCAAACAGAAGAATCTGACAGCGCAACTTTAGGCCGACATCTGGGCATTTTGAAGGCACTTGTCATATTCAGCTGGAAAAGTGCTATTGCGCATTCATGAACATATGAAGATGCCTCAGCGTGGGACTCCTGCATTGGCTAGCGGTGGAATATCGAGTTTGGCTAGTATCTAAGTACTTAGTCCATATGGTAGCGTACGCAGCAGAGAGCGACAGGATGGCCCTGGTTTGTGACGGGTCTGTGTGATACAACGATCAAGACAATACGCCAGGGTACCCGAGGGCCGGCCTTCGCTTCATGATTGAAGGGCGCTCAGTGACAGAGAAGTACCTGGTGCCACGGGAGGCTAAAGTAGTGTCGAATAGCGCTGAGAGACGCCGTGAGACGGCGATGCAGAACGGCGCTGCATCCTGTCTGGGTCGAATCCCGGACGCTGATATATCACGTGACCCAACGAGACTGCGGGCGACGGCGATGAGCAGAGCGTCGACGCAGTATGTGCTATTAATATGCACTCTGCCGTTGCAGATAGCTGCAAGTGAAGTGATACAACTTATGAGTTATATTCTGGAGCCGAATAAGTAAATTGGTTGACTGGGTTAATGTACCATGATCCACATGTAACACCCCTTGGGAACGATGCACACTCCGTACACATTCTCGGTAGACCTGAAGTCGACTTTGAAGCTACCTTGGTTTATTTTGCATGTAGTTCTTGGGTACGGGATGCACTACATCGTACGTAACGCACTCAGACAGAGGTATCAGGCAGATATCATATGAGGCATATTGTTCTGGCGAGCTACGTAGGATTGAGGTACAGATTCTAGTTGTCACCTCAGGTAACTTAAATTCTGAAAACTGCCCCGAGCCAGCTGTAGCTATTTTGCTGACACTTGAGAGACATAAACAAAAAGTGACAGTGCACTGTTGAGATATTCTATTAAATCCGCTGCAACCCATATCAACCTCACGGTTGGAAGTGCTTCGAGGTCGGACATGCTGTCCTGCATTTCCCTTCCATCCAAGCATACAAGGTTGCGTAGTCCAATTGCAACATATGCTCCAGTACCTTGTCATGCCAATTTCGGAGGAGGGTTCTTCGCGTGCAAGCAGTTAGGCCCCTCGATCCAGTTCCACCCCGCCCTGAAGGTCCATTGTTAGGTATTGAGCCGAGAGAAGTCCAGCAGATGGTACCCAGGTCTGCAAGTTGGGAACCCAAAACTCAATGAAGAATATCAACAAGATAAGTGTCTGTCGGAAAGGAACAATCAGAGGTCTTCAGGCAGCGCAGTCGCGAGTTGGATGTCGTCTCCCTTCGATTTCAGCATCCCTCCGACATGCATGTAGGGAGTTCGATGAACACCTAGCGACGGAGAACCGGCAGACGCAGTTCCTGAAGTCACTGGAGGGTAGAAATCCAGTTGAGAGTGGAGACGAACCCCGCGCATAATCGAGGTGATAATACACGTTGTGAGTACATGTATGTAGGTACGGTACAGTGTCGTACCGCACGGTAGCCAACCGGCCAGATACCCTAATCCGGCACGCGGAGTTGGGAGCCGAAGCCCTAGCACGTCCAACGCTCATCGTGCTCTCCTCCACCGCAAGTATTAGCACATCCCGACTCCTCGGGTCTTCTCGTCTAGGTCTAGGCCTCTCCGAGAGGAATCACGACAGTGCGTTGGAAGCCAGGGATTAGCGCCCCCCCTCCCCCCAGCAGATCCTCCCCTCGCCTCGCAGTTATCCCTGTTGTTCCCCTAACTGACGGTTCAGCAGATCGCCTCCAGCACGTCCAGCTATCATGCAGAGATGCGTTGGCATCCCTGACCTCTTCAGACTTGTCGCGCGGCAGACAGCCTTGGCCCTTGTCTGGCCTGATCGTCGGTCGTCGGGGGTCCTCTGTCACACAGCCTGTCCGTCGCCTCGTCCTGCATGGGAGACCAAGAATTTAGGATATTGTTCCTATTTGTCTCACGGTCCCAACACTATGGTTCGCACGTAGAGCCACCGAAGAACGGATCCAATGGACGTTCGTCCATCCTGTCAGCAACGTTGGTCTTTTCTCACCCTGATTCTCCCTGCTATCGACCCCTCCCGAGTCCTAACCGCTCCTATCCGTTTCAAGAAAAGATGGAGCAGCATCGGTGAGAGGAGGAAGAGAAGAAAGTCGTGCATGGCTCTCTCTTGTCTGTACTCCGTGCTCTGTTTGCCTTTGTCAGACTTACATATGATCCCCCCAATGCCAAGTCACTGCCGCGGTTGCCAGTCACTAGTGTTGCCACCCCCCTGTCATTCTCTGAGCATAGGCTGAGTTCCGATCAATCCCATGCTCGCTTCCAAATTATCGGGGGGGTATCTGGGGAAACGACTGGTTTTCCAGGCTCTTATGCAGCAAAGGACGGCTCCAAAACAGGATTGCTCCACAATGATAACCTGGCTTGTGCCTACATACTGTACGCAGAATTGATGCTGCCGCCGGTATCAGGGTCAAGCTATGCTGCGGTTTTGCGTCTGTTGATCCTTGCACTGCAGCTCTTCGAGGTTTATCGGCAAGGCAAATTTGTCAACCATTTGGAAGGGCTGCTGACAGTTTCGTACGCCGCAACATGCCGTCTCCTGCTTTTCGCCCGCCCCGCAGTCGTCGGGTCTGTTTTGTGGGTTGTATGCTGCAGAATACGGTTAACTGTTTGATTTACGCATCTTTCTTTTCCTGTTGTCTTTCCTTACCTTTAGGACTTCCCATGGATACGGTTGTGGCGCCATATCTGTGCACCCGTGATGTGTGTAGTCTCAAGTTGTTTGCTAAACGGTATTTTTGGAGAACGGCGTCCGGGGTTGCTTAGAGCTTGATTATTTGGGAACACTTATGCTCGTGGCCAATGCTGTATATCGGGATCGCTGAGCGGAGGGTCCGAGCGCCTGCAATGTGGCATAGTTTCTCATTTCCTGGCTCCAAAGTAGCGCTGACCCATTGAGCTTGTCACTTTTGCCGCGAAATCTATCAGGCACTATTGCTCTGCAGCCACGAGGGGATAGTCAGCTAAAGCGAGACCGTTTTGGGGGCGGTTCCCAACTTCCATCTGGGTTCATGCATTCCATTGAATATGACAAGGCCACTGGAAAATTACCGTATGTCAGTCATCAGTCTAATCCTCGACAGGCTGTCAGAAACACTGGAAATGTTTGGATCTCTCTCCCGTCCGCCACCTTTAGCATCTCCGCCTCCTGCCTTGTTGAATGAGGTTTTTGTTTAACTTGGATGGTTCTGGGATTTCAAATTAGGGCTGCCCTGGGTTCTTGAATCGTCAGATCCAATACCAGGCAAAAAGGCTCTGTATATGTACTTTGTGCAGTATTCTTACATTACATAGCGCTGCCGTGGCGCTCTGATCTCTGTAAAGCTTGAGTCAAGATCAAAGGAACCCCCCGGAACCCCTGGTTGGCGCGCGTCAGAAAATTGAGAACGGCCATTAGCAAACATCCATTTGCTCCGCTCTCTTCAAATATTGCACATATACAGAGATCGAGAAAACCGCTACCTTGCTTCTGTCTCTCTTGGTCTGGTTCTTGGAACGACGTCAACACCGTACCTCACCGAAGTTGGCCTTCCCCGCTATAATATATCAGACGCTTGGTGTTGCTCACGGATAAGCCACGCAGAACCACACTTAGTGACTACTACCCTGGAGAATCCATATCGATCCCGCCCGCCTGAAGCGATATACAAGCAGGTGACGGTTCCCGGAAACGATCGATCCGGTCCAAGATACATACGATCTGCACTGCTTCCAGCAGCAAGAATCCCATGCGAACCGCCTTCTCTGGCTAATACCAGCCTGGAGATATTCTTCAGCTTTCGACTTGAAATATATCTGCATCCTCGACCTGACCAATATCACGTCTAGCAACCTCGTTCTTGTTTTCTGCTCGGCCAAAGACCAAGTCCTCTTAACCACTTGCGACTGTCGGACTTCCATTTCAAAAGCAAGATCAAGTGCTTCACGACTCTCGGCAATTCAGAAGATGGGATTCAAGGAAGATGCATCAATGTCCTCTTTCCCGAAGATGGAATCCACAGAGGTGTCTTCCTTGCCTTATCGCCAGACAATAGGATTCGAGGAAGACGCACCTGTGTCCTCTTTGCCTTATCGTCCGAAGGAATCCAAGTACGAGACATCATCAGAGACTCATCACTCGCCCTTGCTTTCTCTCCCAAAGACAGAACTCAAGGAAGAAACTCCAGAGTCTTGTCGCTCGCTTTTGCCTTCTCGCCAGAGTCGCATGTCCATTGATGCTCTTTTGAATCCTACAGAAAGTGACGAAAGCGAATCTAAACAACAGGCACTCGGACTGCAATATTACGGACATTATCCTTTAATCCCCTACCACCATCACCACCCTCAATATCAAGACTCTCGCTACTACCCGGAGAAATCGTTAACGATACACGAGCAGTCTTGTTCGACATATTCACCAGGATCCGCACAGTCCTCTCCTGGACCGTACAAGTGCGAACGCTCCAATTCCGTGTCCAGCAAGTCGACCACTGTTGCTCAACGCCGCCGCCCGCCACGGCCTAAGTACGAGGAGGAAGAGATGTACTTCATATGGTACCACCGCGTTGACCTCAGCCAAGAGTGGAAGGAAGTACGGGAGAGCTTCAACAGACAATTCCCCACCCGTCAACGGCGCGGATTCCAGGGCATCCAGTGCAAATTCTACCGCTTCATCAAGGAGAAGAAGTGCCCGACTCTGCGGGAGCAGAGACGGATGCGCGACAGCGAGTTTATCTCCCGAAACGGGTCGAATTGTCACGAAGTCAGGCCGAGGTTTGGAGTTGTCCAGTGGGCGGGCGTGTGGTACCCGTGGATGAAGGAAAAGAAATCACAAGTCGTCGGTCGACGTGCCGCCACGATATAATACATATTCTGGTTCTGTATGCGTGTAAACAACGTTCTATCTTCTTATATCCACAAACCCTATTATACGTTATACAGCTCCTGCTACATCGATGACATCTTGGCTTGGAGAGACTTACTTATCTACCCATGATCCTTTCTTTTTTTTTCTTTTCTTTCATATACTTGACGAACATCCTTAAATTGTGTTGCTTAATTGTGAGTATGGGCGGTCCTACTGTTTCTAGCCGGTTGATCACGTTGATTACTGCTTTGTTGCCTCCAAGCTGCTGTGCTTGGGGAGCGCCGCAGTTCCGGGCATTCATTGACTTTACGCCCTCAGACGAACTGTCTTTTTTCGTTTCCTGTATATTTTACAAAGTCGTCCTTTTTTGTCGTCCTTTTTTTTCTTCTTAAGATCAAATAAAGGTCAAATAAACGGCCACAACGGTTCTCCTAGCATTATTAGGCGCCTACCTAGGTAGATGATAATCTTACTACCACCTTTTTTTCCTCCTTTCTGACAAGAAACATTTACCGATTCCTGTCACTGTAGAAAAAAAAAAGCCACCAGCGGTGTCGCTCCCAAATGTCCGTATATTCAAGTACTGTATGTACATACCTAATTACCCAATACTTCTTACTAGTACCTGTACACAGCCTCGACAGACAGCTCCAACCCGACCCTACACATGTCCATACAGCCTCATTGCGTCCGAGAAAAAAACCCTCTCTCGTGGTCTTTTTTCCCGTGAATCTAGCTTTAACCAAGGCGCTTAACTTAAGGTTAGGCGCCCATGCCACGCCCAACTCAACAAGGCGGCTACATCCCTTGTACTGTATGTATGTATGTGCCTGCGCCACCTTATCCAAGCCAACGTCCAGAGACTGGAGAGAAGCCTCCAACTTGGTTTACTTGCCCGTCTCTTTCTAATACATGTTACCTATTTCTCCTTCTCTTTCACTCGTAACCCAAATGCGACATGTCTGTCTCACGAGCGCTATATAAGAACATGGGTTTCTAATTGATATCTCGATATCATGGATCGGTCCTAAGACCCTGTGTGCATTGATTTGATTTTTTTTGTTTGTAAATTAACTAGTAATTAATAGTTTCACTTGCCGCGCTGAGCTGAATGTCGCGGGAGAAAAGTGAGGTTTTGTGTCTTCTTCTTCTCCTCCTCCTCCCTCTTCTCGGGACAGACAACATGAGAGATCTAAGAAGAGAGAGACTACTAACCCAAATCCGAGTCCTAATCCAAGTAGTATGGTAGCAGTCGACTACCTAGCTATCTACCCAGGTGGGTCTGCGCACTAGGGCACAGCTCGGCTCGGGTTTCTCTTCCTTCCTTCCTTTCTTCCTTTCTTCCTTCTTTCACTTCGTGATGGAATTTAGCTTATTATTACCTAAATAATCCATTAATTGCTCTCTCTATAATATTATATACCGACCTATATAGTCCAGATGTGCGGAACTAAACCTGATGGTATCATTTTATTCCCTGTTTTGTTGGAGATTGCGCTGTATTTCCGTGTTGTGACTTGCACTTGCAAAATATTGTATGTACTGTATTTCCCATATCCGAAGAAGATGTTCGGATTTTGGCATGATAGATCATCAAACGCAGAAAAAAAAATCTCTCTCTTCAAAAGTTAGAGTCCAACTCATTGATCCAGCTCATGCAGATGTCACATCATATCCTTCCTGATCGGATGCTTCGTTCGTATCAATGTCATGATGCTATATACGCCCTGATGAAGAACGAATTGAAAGTTGATCCAACTCGATAGATCATCAACCGACCGCGAGCAGTGAATAATAAATAATCAATAATCTGCCCTGCATGAACGGACAACAATCGTCTGGAGAAATCTCCCGACCTAATCTAACCTCACCAACGCCTTCGCTGATAACCGTAGCTTTCATCATCGTCGTCGTCGCCATCATCTTCATCCGAATCAAAGCCCCGATGGAATCTCGATCTGAATCGACCCGGGCCGTACGTCTCGCCTTCGCTATCGAACTCCTCGACGTCGAACTCTTCGTCGTCGGATGCGTGGCGTCTGTACCTGCTGTATATGGCGGTCGGGTCATCGTACTCATCCGCGGAGGAAAGTTCCTCCTCTGGGTAGTCGTTCGCAGGGTTATCTTCGGCTGCAAGTACAGAGTGGTTAGTCAGAGCCACTCGATTACCTCCCAAAAATGAGAGGAGTGAATGGCACAGAGAAAGAAAAATCATTACTCACCATTGGAGTCCTCATCTTCCGGGTCCCACTGGTCTTCCTCATTCTCGTCCTCCGCAAAAGTTTCCCAGTACTCTTCGTCCTCCTGAGTGATAACAAGGACTCCAATATCCCTGCGTGTCGTGTCGATTCCGTTCTGGCGGAACCAGGCTTCGCTGTCCATTTCCGCATCGACGAGAGGGTTCATGAGGGTGGTTCCAGGAGGCAAGGGGCGTCGAACATAGATGTCGTAGACGTAGTCACCATCGCTATCATCTTCCTCATCCTGTTGAGCCTCCTTGGCAGGAGTTCCAGGGGCCTTTTTGGACGGTTCGACGTGCATTGCATCCTGGACACGATTGGGAGGCTTTGTCTGCTGCTGGGCCGTCTGCCCGTCGCGACTCTCGACATCAGGCGTAACACCCCGCGGTCTGTTTGGAGTTCTGGGCCGGTATTTCAGAGGTGGCTTCGGGAGTGCACTTCGGACAGGAGACGAAACAGGCTCCTGCTTTTGCTGGCTAGCCTGCATATCTTCTTCTTTCTCCAAGTCCAAAGCAAACTGCTCAAGTTCCCGCGCCAGTCTCTCCGTGCGATCCTCCCAATCGTCCGGACGATTTTTAGCCTCTTTATCCAATAGTTCTGTGAGATGTTGCTTGGCAGCCGAGATAGAGGCCTTCTGCTGCTCCCTCCAACGTTTCTCTGCCTGGTTGATGATTGGCCGCTTTCTGGTACTAGCAGGCGGCTGCTGCACCTTGTCTTCAGAAGCGACGGACGTCCTCTGTGGCTTGACCTCAACCGTAGCGTCACCAGTACCTTGTGCAAGGTTTTCAATCATCGAGGCCTTCCTTGAATGCGGTTCGCGCGTCAGCTTTTCAACAATAACTGCCCGAACGGGCGCTCCGTCCCCTCTCTTCTTCTGGACACCTCCACCGGCAGCTTTGAGTACGCCAGTGGGTATATGAGATCTGGAAATTTGGAATTTGCGCACAGTTGGAGCTCTGCCAGGCGACGAGGTAGGTGTTACCCTGCCGCTCGAAGGAGGGGACACCCGGCTGGCTGAACTGCCCTTTTTGGCATGATGACCGGATATCCCCGGTGCAGGTCCCGGAGTAGTAGAAGTCAGCGCATTCTTGAGCTTGTCCTCAGCCTCCCTTCGAGCGGCAGCACGCTGCCTTTCTTCTCGGAACTCGGCCCCAGGAGACGTAGCCCTGACAAGGGGTACTCCTCCTGCATTTCCGCGAGCGGGACCAGAGGCCGTGGGAAGATTAAAGCTCACAGATCTGGGGCTACGAATACCCTGCTTTGCAGCATGTCCAGCAAGCGCAGAAGTCCCCACAGAATCATTGGCGCCATCGCCACCGACCCGGACTCTTTCAAAGACGAAGTCTGTGAAGCGTCTCTTGGTCTGATGTAGCTGGGATTGGATGTCTGTAATAATCATTAGCTTCGTGACTCTTGTTATCAATCATAGATCCTGCCTGATTAGTGGGACGGGGGCACAGTGTTGAAAGATTTCCAGGACGGGCATTAAGGAAATGGAGAGTGCAAGAGATGAAAGATGAGGTATCCATACATAACGTGTCAACGGGTTCCTCTTCTCTACGACGCTTTATCCTAATTTGCTCAGGAGGCAGGGCCATGGCTGCGGCTGTGAGGCAACTTTGCGATCTCGGTGGACAGCTGCTGTCTTGTGTTGGAGCTGGCACATCAAGAGCATGCGTTGGTGAGTCTGGATGTAGCTCGACATGGCATTGGCCCATGGCGCCCGAAGCGGTCTAGCGCCACCCAGGGGCCACCGGCCGGCAGGGCACATCACGTGACGTCTTGGGATCTACCTCCTAAAGCGCTACCGCGGTACCGGAGACAAACTACGCCCGGCAAAATGACAACCAAAGCCATATATAGAACAGACCTCGGAAGCACATCATTGTATTGCTGTCCAAGATTTGCTTCTCTGTAGCTCAATTCCCTCTTCCAGTTTTTCCAGACCCCTTATTTCCCCATTACGTCCGCGCAATTGCATCCCCCCCCCCCAAAAAACACAACGCTGAACCGGAGTGGAGCTCTGTTGCTCAGTGATTAATGCAGTAGATGGCATCACAAACGGAAACAGGTAGAATGGAACACGAAAGAACAGAACCGAGCAAAACCAGTCTAGGGTATAGCCGACCTCTCTCACCTCCTCGTAACCAACTTGGATCGAAAGCTGTGCACAGCCTTTAGAAGAAAAAACCGTAGCCAGCTAGCAATACAATGTGATTATGAAGAAAATTATTAAAATGGAGTAGGTCCGTTGCCAGTGAACTGAAAGATGTGTTTAGACAAGCATGCTTAAATCAAAGCAATACAAGAAAGAAACGGATGGACAACAGATATTATGAATGGACAGACAACGGTAGAATGTAGCGTAAAAGAACATAAGAGAGAAGGAAGATTGCCTGCTTATTTCGCTCTGATCTCCTCCTCAGCCCAGCCTGGGAGAGAACCTTCGTTCTGGATAGCCAATCCAAATCCACTGTGGTTCAGGCCGCCGAGGGCGGAACTGAAGCTGGAGAAGCTTGCTTGGGGTTGGTGAGTCACACCCGGACGACTCGGAGTGTGTTGGCTGTGCCCCGCACCAAACGGTTCCTGTGAAAAGGAGGGCAGGCTGACAGCCCGCGAATGCTGCACGCGTGGGACGTTCAAGCTGTTACCGCCGCTCGTGGCATGGTGGCCACCGCTAGCAGGACCGTTCGTGACATTCAGAAAGCCGTTGGTGGAAGGCTTCTGCTGATGCAATGAACTGTCAATTCCAGCACCATTGGAAAGTTCGTTTGTGCCTGCTCCGTTGTAGAGCGCAGCCTGCTGGTTAGCAAGAGCCTGCTGCTGCTGCTGTTGCTGCTGCTGTTGCTGCAGGGCGGCTAGGGTGATGGGATCATTGAGGCGGTTTTCCTGTTCTTGGGCCTGCTGGGCCTGCTGAGCAGAGACCTGGTTGAGGTACATCGTCAGAGGGTTGTTCGGACCCGTGTTCAGGAGTGCCGATGCAGCGGCCATCGCTTGAAGCGCGTGCCGATTCTGCTGTCCGTTCTGCGAGTGAGAGCCTGTTGAGCCTGGGGCGGGCGAAAGTGCGGGCCGAGTCGGGCTTGGCTGAGACCCCGACTGGCTGAGGTTCTGCTGGAAACCGTTGAGCGCGGCAGGAGACTGCGGAGCATCCAGCCCAGATGCAAGGCGGTTTTGCTGTAGATTGAGGAGCTGGCGAGGAGGGTTACCGCAGCGATCCTTGCCGAAGTTGATCTTGAATCGCTTGTACTCCTCACGGTTTCGCATGCCTTCAATGGCCTTGATGGCGTTCGCGATGTTCGTAAAGTTGACGAATGCACAGTTCTTCTCCCTCAGGGTGTTCACAAGCTCGATCTCTCCGTATTCAGAGAAGTCCTGACGGAGACGCTCCTCCGTCCAGGACTCATCCAGGTTCCCGATGTAAACATTGCGGGATGCACCGCCACTCACAGCGAGCGCAATCGCTGGCGGCAGAGCACCGGAATGTTTACCCCAGCCAATCTTTAGTCTCCGGTTGTGGATCATCAGTCCCTGAAGGTTACTCAGAGCGTAGAACGAAGCCGCAGAGGTAGGGTCGACAAAGGTGACAAAACAGATGTGCTTGTCAGGGATGTAGCGGATGTGATGCAAAAGACCACCGCGAACAACGTTGCAGATCTCTTCGATCGTAGTCTCCGGGTGAATGTTTCCCAGGTAGATGGTCCTATTGCCCAGGTTATTCACTCCTCCAGCGGCCGTTGCAACAGCTGCCGCAGCCATAGATTGCTGAGCCAGAGCAGCGGTGATCAGGTCGCGATCAGCGGTGTTGAGGAGGTGTGCGTATCCTGGCGCGATGCCAAGATATTGGGCAGCATTCTGCTGCTGCGTCTTCGAGACGTATGCGCAGCGGTCCTTGCCGTAGAACACACGTCTCGGAGCCTGCCACTTGGGCTCCTGTGGAAGCTGTGCAACAGCCTTCATGGCATTGCTGATAGACAAAAAGTGAACAAACGCAATTGACTTCTCCTTCACGATCTTCACCGTGTCAATAGGCCCGAATTTCCCAAGGTCCTCACGAATCTCATCTTCCGTGATGTCCTCCGGCAAATTCCCCAGGTAGACATTTCTGGAGGCCCCCGACTGCTGCACAGCGAGGGCAACGGATGTCGGGACCTGAGACGGCTTACCCCAGCCGATTTTGATATCATTGCCCTTGATGGAAAGCTTCTTCAGAATGGCATCGGAGTGGAAGTGGGTTGCGGAGCTGGCGTCCAGGAAAGAGATGAAGGCGCAGTTTTTGTCCGGCAGAAGACGAACCGACTCGATCTGCCCGCTGCGAACATGGTTCAAGATCTCCTCCGCAGTTGTTTCTGGTGGAATATTGCCGAGGTAAACCGTACGACTGTTCCCAGTCATGATGCCGTTAACAGAAGCACTTGGACCACCGAAGGCGGCATTAGCCAGGCCCGGGAGAACACCGGCCGGGGACTGCGGGCCTCCCATGAGCTGAGAGCCGCCAAAACCTTCAGCAGACATGAGTCCCGAATAAAGCCCCGGGGATATTGCGTTCTGCTGGGCCTGAGTAGGACTACCAAGCTGGTTCTGAGGGTTCTGAGCGTGGGCAGAGGTGTTAGCCTGCGAAAAACCACCGAAGTTGGTGAACTGGGGAGACGCAAAGGCGGAAGGAGTTCCTGGCTGGAACGGACTGCCAAGCAGCAGCTGCGATGGGAGAAGCGGTGTAAAGTTCATGTCAAAGGGAGCCCCGGACGTAGCGATGTCGTTTGCGTTTTGTCCACCCGATGCCGTATTGATGGAAGGGATGTTGGCCCGGCGCGCGTTACGGTCCCCAAAGCCCTGGATGGAAAGGTTATTCGAATTGTAAGCACCGTGGGAGAAACCGGTGTGATCAGCGTTAATGTTGGACAACTTCGAGACCGGCGCGATCAGACGAGAATTGTTAGGGATACTCGAAGAGTCCGAGGTTTGCATGGCGAGGAGACGGGGCGGCAGGACAAGCTTGTCCCCGACTGTGGAGGAGAATACAGCCGTGTTGACGGTGTGGTCCGTCCGGTAGCCAGTGTTACCGGACGCGAAGGGATGGACGCTGGCACAGCTGAGGCGAAAGCAGAATCTCGACCACGAAGCGTGGGGACGAAGGAGAGCCGGGAACGCAGACCAGGTATCTAGAAGGCCGTGTCAGCGGTCAATGGAATGTGATTTGAGAGAGTTGGGAGGGGAAGCGACGCACCTCAACGGCCCTGAGCCCAAGAGAGTCACTGCCGATCTCCGCCCCAAGCAGCCGAGGAAAACAGAATCGGGAGAACCAATTCTGCTTCCCAGGACCTCGAAACTGGCTCCCTTTTCTCAGAGGCACCAGGAGTCGAGGGGGGCTGGATGAGAGATGGCGCACAAAGAATGGATCAAAGAATTGGCTATGGACAGGCCGGGCGAGATTAAGTAGGCTGCAAAGGGATAAGCGGAAACAACAGAGGAAAAAGGCCCGGGCGGAAAAAAGGGGGTCTCGAAAGAAAAGTAATATTACGGGAGCGAGCGGCGGGCCAAACAAATTAGAAAGAAAAGATCTAAAGAACGTGGAGAAGTAAGGAACGGAGGAAGGTATGCAGAAAGAAACAATAAGGTACCCAGAGGGAAAGGGAGGGAGAGAGGAGCGGTCTCGAGAGTCGGGGAGGACAGGGCGAGCAGGACCGCGCAGGACCAGAGCAACAGGGCGAAAAGGGAAACGGGTGAGGTCGAAGGGGGAGCTGGAGACAGGGACGGGGACGGGGAGCACGGGAGGAGTACTCTGGTACAGCAGGTACTTGGACTCTTGCGAGAGGACTGGGCGAGCGGACGGGTGAGTTTGGGGGGGGGAAAATAACAACAGGCTGGCGGCCGTGGTTCCTGCGCGGGTTGGGGCGTCGCTCGGGGCGGAGCGCGCGCGCCAGGGACCGCTCGGCGCCGCGCCAGGGGGCTGCGCGATGCCCCTTCGGTCTAGCGCCCAGCGCCCCGTGGCCCCCTGGGGCTCGCTGCCCTCGACAGAGTCATCTCGCAAGGGAGCCTCTCAGCGCCGGCAGATTCTGCCCTCTGCAGACTCCCACCCACTGCCGGCCGTGAGCGTGGTTATCGGGCCTGTCTTCTGCATCCCCTCCGCATCTGCCGTCTGGTGTGATGGGCGCTCGTGGCCGCAGGGCCGTGAGGTATGTCGTCGGTGTCGATCAGCCCTCGTGGAGCTTGGCCTCTCCTGAGCCCTGCCCGTTTGGGTGGACGCTTAACCGTCTCGAGCCACAGGCCGCGCCATAGGGCAGGGAGAGAAACTGGGGTTGATGAAGAAAAAAGTCCGCAGACCGGTCGGACTACAGTGCCCGAGTCCCGCCAGGCAGTAGTGTTATCTGGTGAGATCTGAAACCGGCTTGTCCCTTCGAACCTTGCACGTCCTCACTTCTGCGACATGCGGCCCCCGGCACTGGCTGAGAGGATGAGATCCTCGCAGGGGCGCTGTGATCTGACAGATCTCCGACAAACGTAGATAGAGTACGGAGTAGTTGGTCCCCGCTAGCCTGGCATCTTCAGACCTCCATCTTCGTTGTCGGTTGCAACCATCCTCGACACTGCTGCAATTTCCACCCAGGCTGACCTTCTAGAAGCTTTTCTGCAGCTAAGCTGCAACCCTTCCCCTGACTAACACCGGCTAGCCGCTAACCTTCGCCCCCTTGACCACGGCTGCAAGGTATATGGGTTCCATATTTCCAAACCCACGGTTCTCTCGTAGATATCTCCTTGTCTGAGAGATGCTGCAGCATGCAGGATGCACCGTCCATGCTGCCAATCATCTCGATCGAGAGCGAAGGAGGACACAGCCAGAGCGACAGGGCACCAGCTCGGTTCGCAAGAACCCAGGCGAATCACCGAATGGATTGAGACTATGTGCATACTGCGTATTGGCTCGCTTCGCCGGCGATACTCCGTCCGTGGGGAAAACAATTGAGTTGCATGGTGCTGGCTTGCAGCGAGTGGATCTGATTTGCAGCATCCGCAAAAAGCTCAATCTGACATATTTCGCTCAACTAGCCTTCCGAGGCGCGCCTTGCAGCTGCAACTTGAAATGAAAGACAGCTGATCCCTCCTTTTGCACAGTTTCGCAGACATCTGAGAGCTGACTCCCTGTCGTTTCAAGCACAACGTGCTTCGATGTTAGGACAAAAGAAGCACATGGTTGCGTCTGTTGTGTGGGACGTGGAGCAGGGATTGCTTCTGTCCAATGCGTCATGAAGACCTAAGGGTCGAGGGGCTGAAGGAATTTGATGGCGACTGATAGGCTGCCATCCTGGAATTTCCACGTTACATCATCCCAATCGAGGGTTATTGATGAATCGAACTAACAATTATTACTGCAAATGTCCCTGTCAGCTTTTCTTTGAATGATGCTCAGAAGGACCGTCGGGGTCTTGCCACGTCTTGTCTTGGAAGAGACATTTGCCTAGGTTGCGGGCCGTGGAGGCCAGTGGAACGGGCACTAGGAACTTTGGTTTGCCACATGAAAATCAATCAAGATAGCTGATCAGCATCCATTCTTCTGCACGTAAGCTTAGGTGTGCAGTCTATGACTCGAGCAGTTGGAGGTTTAAGATGCGATAGGACGGAGTAGGATGGCAATGAAAAGTGACTGCAAGGCTCACTAGGTCTGTGGACGATCTCATACAGGCCTAGCAACGGCGTATCTCACAGTGGAAAGGTACCATGTCAAAGTGCAGACACAGTTGACATTGTGATGTGGAGGGTAGCAAGAAAAATGTACAGCTACCTCTGAAAATGCTTCACGTCTCAGAAAGGAGAACAATGGCGTCTTCACGGGGTGCTGCTGGTCAACACTGTCGTGAAGCTGGAGGATAAGGAAGCAGCACCGACTGATGCCTGAGGCATAAGCGAGAGATAGAGCAAAGCCCTGCCCACTCCTATCAGTTGCCCCTCCGAGAAAGCGGTGTCCCGTGTGGCTACTCGACTCCCCCGCCTCCTTGCTCGACAAGCACAGCTGAAAAGGACTCCCTGGAAAATAATAGCATTCTCTTCTGACTCATTAACCTCTAAGTCTTCTGGTTCGGCGTCTGCCGGGTAGCTGCTATTTTTTTTTCTTTGGTGAGTTAGGGTTCTGAGTCACATGGTGCAACCCTGATAACTGACGTCCACAAAAAATAAAGACGATACCTCTCAAAAGTTCGAGTACCTCAGTCCCCTTCGATACCGACTTGTACAACCCGCAGACGCAGATTTGAGAGCCTCCTAAAATGGCGTCTACTCCAACGACAACCATCTACGTCGACGAAGATGTCGGAAGAGACGACACAACAGCGACCGGAGCAGAATCCTCTCCCTACAAGTCCCTCGTTTATGCCTTCCTACAACATGGTCCTCCCACCGAGGGAATTCAATACTTGACGCGCAAGTCGCAGACTGGCCCAGTTGGCGAGGGCGAGGACGAAAGTGTTAGACTGGAGTGGAAGCCAGCCTCCAAGTCGGCCATCAAAAAGGCGACCAACCTCTACGAGCAGCGAAAGAAGAAGGCCGCCAAGGAGCAGGAACTGGCTATCAGGGAGAAGGAGGAGGCAGAAAGGCGCAGGTTGGTCCTGGAGGAGGCAAAGAAAGTCGTCATCAAGGAGGATCCTTCCCTTCCCAAGCCCGTCAGAATCAGGCTGGATGAGACGGACCCCGCTAAGATCAAGCTGCGAACACCTGACTCTGATACCCCTGGAACCCGTGTCCGAGTTCTCGGACGAGTGCACCGTTTGCGCGCTCAGAAGGATGTGATTTTCATCACCCTGGCGGACGGATATGGGTATCTGCAGTGTGTCTTCATGGGCGACCTAGTCAAGACCTACGACGCCATGACTCTTACCCTCGAGACATCCATGGCAATTCACGGAGAGATGCGTGCTGTGCCACCTGGGCAGCACGCTCCCAACAACCGCGAGCTGCATGCTGATTTCTTCACCATCATTGGCCGTGCCCCTGGTGATAAGGAGGCCATCTCCACGCGCGTTGCTCCCGATGCCGACCCGCAGACCCTCTACAACAACCGTCACCTTGTGCTCCGCGGTGAGACTGCCTCATCCGTTATGAAGGTCCGCGCGGCTGTTTTGAGGGCTTTCCGGAAGACTTTCGAGGAGAACCGCTTGCTGGAGGTGACTCCGCCGTCGATGGTGCAGACGCAGGTCGAGGGTGGCAGCACGCTGTTTTCCTTCGACTACTATGGCGAGAAGGCGTATCTCACGCAGTCCTCTCAGCTCTACCTCGAGACATGTCTGCCCTCTCTGGGTGATGTCTTCTGCATCTGCCCCTCTTTCCGTGCGGAGAAGTCTCTCACGCGTCGCCACCTTTCGGAGTACACCCATGTTGAGGCGGAACTCGACTTTATCACATTCAACGATCTCCTCGACCACATCGAAACCGTCATCTGCCGTGTCATTGAACTGACCCTGGCCGACCCTGAAATTGCAGGCTACATCAAGAACCTCAACCCTGACTTCAAGCCGCCATCCCGCCCCTTCAAGCGGATGAAGTACTCCGAAGCCATCGAGTGGCTGCGCGAACACAACATCCCCAATGAGGAGGGCAACCCCCACCAGTTTGGTGATGACATCGCCGAGGCCGCTGAGCGCAAGATGACGGACACGATCAACCAGCCCATCTTCCTGACCCACTTCCCCGCGGAGATCAAGGCTTTCTACATGAAGAAGGATCCCGAGGACCGTCGCGTCACGGAGAGTGTTGACGTTCTCATGCCCGGCGTCGGTGAGATCGTCGGTGGAAGCATGAGAATGGACGACTTTGAGGAATTGATGGCCGCGTACAAGAAGGAGGGCATGAACCCCGAGCCGTACTACTGGTACACCGACCAGCGGAAGTAAGTTTTTTTTTTCCCCGTATTGTCAACGTTAAAATTGTTGAAATGAGACTAACCGGGAAAACAACAGGTACGGAACCTCTCCCCATGGTGGCTACGGTCTTGGTCTCGAGCGTTTCCTCGCCTGGATGTGCGGCCGATACACGGTTAGGGAATGCTGCCTGTACCCTCGCTTCACGGGACGCTGCACTCCTTAGACGGTAGATGAGGTCTTTTCCCTCTACTGCCTGAGCCAAGCAGCCCGCCCGAGGTTCAGAGATACCCTTCCGCTCCGCGATTCTCTAGATTCATTCCTCCGTCCTACTTTTTCATTTTGGCTGGAAGGATCATGAGGCTTCCTTTCTATTTTTCAATGGTGAGAATGGGAATCAGCGACGTTGTTGACGTATGTGCTTAGTATATGTACCAAGATGGAGAGAGAGAGAGATGATGCGCAGAATAGATATATGAGGGTTCTATTTATGATATTTGCGACGTGCCTGAATATAGATAGACTGAATTGTATGCTTTATTAAATTCGAACATAGCCCGGATCTTCAACGCTATCATATGGTTTCAGCTAGGTTAAGGCGTTCCAAGGTTTCATACTTGAGGTACCTGGCTGGTTGGTTTACATCACATCACCATTATCAGGTATAGCGTCTATCCACACAACTAGACCTTCTGAAATGCGTTGGTGAATCTACAGCGACAGTGTGTATTTGAACAACTTGTTATTGTAATGCAACCAGCCTCAATTGACTTGAACTCTCCTGCCACCCTATGATTTCGCAATGTATCTCCCTCAACCTGGTCCACCACATCAAACTTTTTTTTAGCTCTACTTTGACACCACATCCCAGCATGCCTCAATCGCCGCTTGATTTCAGGTACGACTGGACCAGCAGGGTCTTCCCTTGACTTTGGCGCGCTATGCGAACATAGAGGACGGTTTGCCGGTCATCTTGAGGATAATATCTATGCGTCACACCCATCTCTTTCTCTCCCTCTATCACTCCGGGTTGGACTGGACTCGGTTTGTGACCTGCTTCTTTCATTAATCCGGAATACTTCGACTTTGAGGACGACGTTGCAGAAATCCGCGAAATGACCGAGCGACTCTTCCTGCACGAGTGTGATCTGGTCAAGGATGTCTCCAAAATCGGCCACGGGCCGAAGTATCTGACACACGTCACCCAGAAACAAGGACCCTCCATGCCATACGCACAGGGCTACCTCATCTACTGGTGATGTCGCGCGTTCCGGGGGAGAATGTGGAAGAAATCCACAAGAATCTCACAGATCGTCAAATTGACAGCATCATGGCCCAGCTTGCTCACATTCTTGAGTAAGAGTTTTCTTTTTGTCTGAAAAAAAGACCAACTATAATATAAACATCTCAATCAAACAGTATGCGTCAGCACGGCTGGTATATGGGGGAGCAACATCCCGACTTCCTTCGATATGACCGTGCAACGGACGAGTTGTATGTTCCCCCTCTTTATAATAATTTATATCTTGATATGTACAATCAAAAGCAAGCTAACCAATTAATGATCCACATGCAAGGTATCTGGTTGATTTCAGCTACTGGACCTGGGCGAGCCCGGAACACAAAGATTCTCTCCCCATCACAGAGGACTCCGCCGTTGTCGCGGCATTTGGGATCTGGCGAGAAGAACATGACCACGATCACCGACCTCTCTCTACCTCTTCCTTTTCACCCTCCAAAATCTGAATCAGAGGCAAAGACTAGGAAACCCGATCCGAAGCCGCGCCCACCTAATAAGATTCTAGGAGGCAAGAAAAGCGTACTGTAGAGATACTCAAGGGATGTATAGTATACGCCCCGCTCAAATCGATGCCTTTGCGTGGAATTCCTGTTGCCAAAATAAATCTTTTTGCTCTCTAATGATATCGATCGCCTCCTCTGGGCAGTAATGGGATGTGTATCAATCAAATCAATTCACTTTCTCTCTCTCTCTCTCTCTGACCTATGCGGTCGGCTTTTCGAGTAAATTTATTCTAATTTCTAGATATTGGATCGGCCATTAATAAATCGCGCCGTGTGTATTGTCTCCTGGTAAGCTTCGGAATATTTTCTTATAAGCGTATCAAACTGCCTATTACCACCGTAAAATTATCAGGGCGGTATTTCGGGATGTTCGAGATATTAGCAAGTAGGAAAATTGGGGAGAAGTTGGCAGGGATTGAGGAACCATATTTGGTTTATAACTGTGAAAGACACAAACAAGTATATTGCCAATGTGATTTCTTCCTCTTCTTCTTCTCTCTTTTATTTTTTTATTTCTTATTTTTTATTTTTTTTATTATGGATATTTCTCGATATGTATGTACCTATGCACTAATGTATATGTGTATTCTTCTCTCCCGACTGGCAGAATTTCTTTATTCCTCCTAACCATTTTGTTTAGTACTCAACTTTCTCTTCTCACTTGCCCCAGAGCCCATTCTATGTACAGTACGGTGCCCCATGTGCCGATTTCGTCTCTTGCCTGTTACTTGATCTAAGTCCTAGTTTCCTGGAGCAAGGAACGTACTACAAGGATTAACAGACGATGTTTATCCGTCCTTTCTCCAGTCCTCAGTAATTCCAAGCGGAACCGACCCTATTGGTATATTGTGTGTCTGTCTATCTATCACGAACTAATCGAATCGAACCGAACCGAATCCATGGTGAAATCTATCTGATGGGAATGGTAAAAGGTATGAATAGAAAAAAGGAAAAACAATCGGTCCGTCATCGTCATATCGTGATGTCGCGCTTTTTCTTTTTTGTGTATAGACTCGCGCATTTCGCTGCTCTTGCTTTTTTTTTCCCTCAAACCAGACCCAAAACCCTTATGGGGAATTAATCAAAATGAAAATATCGAAACACTCATAATAACTTGTTGAAAAAAGAGACAAAAATGAGAGGGGGGGGGGGCTCTTCGGCCACGATGATGCTTCCCAGTACAAGGACCAAGGGCTACCCGCGTATAATAAACAGGTAGATCATAGGTCCATCACTTTTCGGCGTGACAGTAGGGCAGAAGTCATGGGAGGACTGGAGGTCTTCACCTCGCTCTTCCCCCACATACCTCCCGCTTGCAGGGAAGATCGACCCACTGTCGGAACCGGCGACGGTCACGCGTTCTCAGCCGGTGGAGAGATCTGTGGCACGACGAGCTCGACACCCTTGGTTGTGCCAGCGCTCGTTGAGAAGGAAGGGTTGTGTCGAGGGGGCAGCGGACGGTTCGCGTAGTCGTGCATGTAGCCCACATAGTCCGAGTTGCTGTTGAGAGAGGACGCAGCGGTCGATGGCGTATGGCTCAGCGACGGCGCACCCTCTCCACTCGTCACGCTCGAGAGGCTCGTCGTGCTGCGATGCCCGGAACGGCGAGATGGGAGCATCGTCTCAGCGCTGCCGCCAAGGAACTTGGAGAGGTACTGCCAGGCCTCGGATGAGGCCAGGGAGGTGGCACTCCCGTTGCTGCGCCTTGGTATTACCGGTTTCCATTCGGTTGGGTCAAGATCTGTCTTGGCGTCGTGGTGCTCTGCGGGTATCCGGATAGAAGGAGTAGGCCCGATGGGAGCTTTCGTGGGAGTCATCGGAGCGACAATGACTCGAGGAGACATAGGAGGGGAGGATGGCGGGGTAGTGGACGGAGACATGGAGGCGGTAGTTGAAAGGGAAGCGGACAGAGGTTTGCAGGAATCTTTGCGGCGACAACTAGAGAGATAACTGTCAGCAAATGACGTGGAAATCATCATAAAGGTGACGAGGAGAGGGGATCAGGAAATGCGTCATACCTTTCGCTGCAGTAGAGGACGCTGTTATCGGGCACCGTTATCTGTTTTTCGCACGTGGCGCTGTAACAGGATGTCAGCCAACCAGCCGCACAACACAGCAGGTCAATTGAGGTGAGGAATGTAAGACAAAGGAAATAGGAGGTAATAATTGATAATGGTGAGGCAATTATAAAGAACGGCACCCGGGAAAAAGGGGCTGAGGGATTAGGCTGACCAATGCCAGCTGAAACCAACTGGTTGGGCATGAACCTGGATGTATAAAGAAAGAATGAACATACCAGAACTGGAGAAAACTGGTAGCCATTTCTGCCCTATCCTCGTCCCTACTGGACCAGCTTGCGCGTCCTAAGCCGGGTCCCAACTTGGAGATGGAAAAGTTCACGGGGGCCGGAGCGCTCTTGCGACTGAGGGCTGGCCGCTGCGACCTTATAGAAGACTGCTTCTGAGCATTGGCAGAGGAGGAGGAAGAGGTGCGCCGGTGGGAGGTAAAAGAATGAGAGGAATGGAACTGTGTCATGGATGGCGGTGAGGGCCGTGATTTGCACGGTTTCTGGTATGATCAATTGTTGCCCCTATGTGCGATGCCGCTTACAAGGAGCTAGGCTGTTTCGTGGGAGCGCGTGATCCCCTGTCGCATGGACGTCACGGGCGGGCGGGTCGCTGCGTGACCGTTGGGCTTCAATGATCGCCTGGATCGTTCCTGGATAGCGGCCACCTGGTCAATGCAGGAGCTTGGGAGACAGGCGAACGCAAGACCCGGCGCAGGGGAACACAGCGGTAGAAAAGGATGTGTTTCTGGAACGAAGAGCCTGCTGGAGGGTGGGACGAGGGGTTAGATAGAGCCGATAACAGCCTAACAGGAGTCACATGGGGCGATAAACATGGCGTCGACGGATGGCTCTGACTGGGGAGAGATAAGGGCGGAGACGGCCATACATACCGGAGCTAGTGCGGATCGTCTGGTCACGGACCCTGCAGTCGATACGGGGATGTTTCTGATGCGGATGAGGATGGTCTAGAAGGGTAAGAATACGGGGGAAAGCGCATGGATCTGGAGAGGATCGGGGGACCTGGAGACGCAGCCATTATATCAGTCAGCATCGACCGGGCAGGACGTTAACGCAGAAGCGCAGGGTACCTGGCAGGCGGAGGCACGTCAGGATGCTGTGACCGCCGCGGTCTGGACGCCGTGGCTGGTGCGGTGCCTGTGGCTGATGCGGGCCGAGGGCAGCCGAGCTTCTGCTGGTCGAGAACGCCGCGCCCGTTCCCACCGTGCCCACAGCGACGCGCAACACGATGGCTTGACGCAAGGACTCGTCTTGCTCACCCTGACGCCGGTGTCGTCGCCCCAGGCAGCCGTTTTTCCCTTGCGCGGATGTCTGGCGTCCTGCCTGTTTTGGTCCTGGAACCGTGAAGCGAACCCACTCCCCCGTCTTGGGACTTCTATACTTAGCGAACGTCGGGGTTCGAGAACCAAGGATCGTCCAGGGCAACTCTCCCCGCAGACAGGGCGTTGGCAACGGAAGCGGTATCCTGCGACGGGGAAGGGAAAGAAAACGACGAAACGCTGAGACTATTTTATATGCTGTCTCTCACCAACATTTTAGGCTTCAGCACTATTAATGACTATACAGGTATTATTGCGTGGACGGGGCCTTCTTTGCGCTCACGTTCCCCAAGCACCTCATCGCAGGCCTGCAGCACCTGCTCCCCTCCAATCAACACCTCACGCTCTCACCTAATTGGCGTGTTACTCATCCCCAGCCCGCAGCGTCCGGATGACATGTCATCCTGGCCACCCCCGGAACTCTAACGCTGGCCCAGTTTCCACCAGTGCGAGCACGACATGCAACGATGGGGAAGATTCTGAGACACGTTCTCCCAGTTCCTCATTCTTGCGGTCAACAGAGGGACCAATTGCTGATCGAGCGCCGGAAGCTGCAGGCGTCCCATTGGCACAACCTCGAGGCCTGTGCAGGATGATATGAATCCGGACTGCGGTTGCGAAAGAGAGCACGCAATTCCAGCGCATCTCCGACTAAGCCGCCAGGTACTCATGGCGCGATCGCCAGGGCGATTCCGGCCCTAAAGCCCGATCATCCTGTACTACTATGGCCCCTGCCCTCGCGATAGCCGTTGTACCTGCAGCTGCTTCTCCATACCGTGCTACTGCTACCACGTACTGCTCCGGACGTGTCACGGGGGCACCTCAGTAGTAGCTAAGCTCGGCCCATCCGCACAAGGACAACACAACAAACAGTGGCTACTGCATCGATCTTTTTCCAATAACGCCATAGATGTCGTTGCTGTCACCATGTGTAAGCAGAAAAATTTTCAGACCTTACATTATTCAGAGGCAAGCAGAGTGCAGACGTCAGGGGACCCGGGGATGACGACATAAATGCCTCGAGATGTGTCAGCACCTGCTTCGCCAAGTATCGGGCCGGCCTTGCTTGTTTGCTCTCAAAACAAACATAACAAAAAGCAAGAATGGTGTTCTTGGCTGATATATCACTCAGAGACTCACTGGTTCTAGTAGTCTCGAGAACCTCCGGGGAACACAAAGAGTTGGTTCGGTTGGAACCCCGCTTACGTTTGCAGTGACTGGGGAAGAGAAGAGACCCTGCACCTGTAGAATACGGAGGTTTGCTTACGGTCCACTCTTGTTATGTCAAAATTTTTCTTCTCGTTATATCATCTCAACTTGTCTCAACGGGATGGTACTTGCATGTACGGAGTACTCCGTACTCCTACTCTTTTCTCTACTCTTTTCTCTCCTGACCCTATCGACTACTACTAACCCCCGCTGCCCCATCAATATTCCGCCCAGGCAGGACCTCACTGCCCTCGAAATCCTACCATAAGGTTCGCTAGACTTCGTATAATCCTATTAATCCAAAATCGTCAGACCTGAGCCTCCTTGCCCATTACACTGAGCAGCCCTAACAACCCAACATTCTTCACACCGGCGCACGCAGTTAGTCCCCCGTCCCGCGGACTAGGTAGAGGCGTAGATCTCCCGAGGAAACCGACGGGGTGGATCAGCCTGCATAGGCACTAAGACAAGTAAGACAGGTTAAATTAGGTAGTGTCCCTACGGAGTAGTAAGTTCCTAGGTTCTTCACAAATTTGAGCCCCTTCCCCACAGCGGCTGGAGGCAGGGCGACAACTTACAAGCGACCTTGGAATACGGATACTCCGTCCTTCTCTGCTACGGGGTACTCCGTAGGTCCGTAGGCATCTCCCTAGGTACCTATCTAGGCACAGTACCTACGCAATAGGTAGCTATTACTGCATACCTAACCCGTGAACCTTTCCTGTCTGTCCTCTTTTTGGATAATTCATCTTTCTAAGGTTGGAATTTTTTTTTTCAGAACAGAACCGACTCGATCGATGCGCTCCCATCACATACATCACAACGTCTCATCACATCTGCCTTACTCCTACTCCTGCAAGCTGATCAACAAGTCCAGCTAGACCATGACCATGCCTACAGTAGGACAGAACGGAACAGGTGCTACAGAGTACACAGTAATCTGCAATAATAATCTGCAACTCGCAACTAGCCCCAGCCAGCCCACCACGGGGCGGACACAACGCACACACACACACAAACACAGAGAGAGAGAGACGAATTGTGTGAAGAATAATAACAACAATGGCATGTGAGGACCACGTCCACGTGGGAGGTGGTAATGGACCCGGATCCCGTGGATTAGCATACCATCTACCATGGGGCTATCTTCTTTTCTTTTTGCTCTCCGCTATTCTACAGTAGGTACTACGTATTCTCCCTTACCGAAGATGGACATGAAAAAAGAAGAACAAAAAAAGGTCAGGTTCCTTCCTTCCTTCTTCCCTCCCTGTACCTTTTTTTCTCCTCACTGCTCCCTGACGACCCTCTGAGAGTAACCCGACAAGGAAAGCAAAGCGAAAGGCAGAGAGAGAAACAATCGAGGATGAGATTGATTGATTTCATAGATGACCGTGTGTACTGTACTGCATTGCAGCCGCTGCGACACGAGATAAGGTACTGTACTGTTACTGTAAAATTGAAATGCCCGCCGCTGCCTTTGGATGGTGCCCGCGCGGTCAGAATGCAGAGGATGTTTACGTCTACGCATGGCTACACGCAGTGGAAGAGGAACGGAATCTACCTAGAGATAGATTCGATGGTGATGGTATCATTGCATAATATGGCACATACATAGATACCTACCTAACATGGGTATTACATGATGATGATGATGGGTATATATCCTGAAAAGAAAAATCTAGTATACAAGTACTCCGTACAAGTTCCCTGGCGCCGTCCAGGACAAGCAACCTTGCAATACCAGCATGAGAAAAACCAAGACAGACATAGGGTATCATCACGTCATTCAAGCCTTGTCCACTTCCATCGGATCGCCGTTCTTGATCGCCGCGGTCGTCGCATCGTTCCCCGCGGTCCCATTCTCCTTGTCATTCTCCTTATTTGTACCCGACTCCGTCCGCGTTTTCGCCTTCCCCGCCTTTGGATCGAGGAATCTCTCAGGGACCCCGCGGGCCGCGAACCCGATGGGCCCGACGTAGCAGCCTAGCATGGGGCTCCACGCGTACTTCTGTTCGGCCGCGCGGCGGATCTCACGGTAGGCGTAGGCGTTTGCGTAGGGGAGGCCCGTCTGAGGGTCGCGGTAGCGGGCGGGCAGGGAGGTGATGACGCAGAGAGAGGATGTCATTTCTGTTAGTTGATATGTCAGCTTCCTTGAGGCTCTTCTTCACAAGCGCAAGGTGCGAATTCAGACCAGGACGGTAAGATAAAGAAAGGGAAGAGGTAATGTCAACATACTGGTTAGTTTTGGGGGCTTTTTCGTGTTGAAGTAGATGCTGTATTCGCGGCTTTGAGAGGTCTTCTCGTCAAAGTTCTCCAGGACGATAAGATTCCGGCTTGTATGTTCAACTACTGGCGGGTGCGGAGGTTCTTGCAGCTGGGCCGGGTTTGCATCGGAAGTGGGCTGCTGGTCGACATGTATCTGCAGAGGTTCTTGTCCTGGCTGTGTTGGTGTAGCTGTTGGCTTTGGAAGAGGAGCTGATACTGAAGCAGGAGTCGGAGTTGCTGCCTCTGGCGCTGAACTAGGCACAGCATCTGGTGGTTGAGACGTTGTCGTTGCTGTTACCTTAGATGATGATTCTGGTTTCTCTTCAGGCGCAGCTGGTGCTGGATTCGATGCTCCAGGCGCCAATTCCGAGGCTTCCTCCGCCTTCCGTTTTTCTGGCGAACCTCGTGCTTCTGGTGCTGTGGCTGTTGGATTCTCCGGTTTCTCTCCCGCCGTTGTTGTTCCTTCCGTTGTTCTCTCTGGGACCTCTTTCTGTCCTTCTCCCGGTCCACTGGATTTTGGTGCCAAGTTCGACGTCGACAACGATGTATTTGTAGGCTCGGGTGCTGATGTAGAAGCTGGAGCTGACTCAGGGGCTGATGTTTGCGCTGGTGCTGGTGCTGATGCGGTTGGAGCTGGGGTATTTTCTGGTAGAGATGCATAGAGATGTATACCATCGAGGAACCCGGAAGGACCTTGAGGAGGCGGTGGTGGTTGAGGGGGAGCGGAACTGGTCTGATTTGGCACGGGGGCAGGCTCTTTGAGAGGTTCTTCCTTGACAGGCTCTGCCGCTTTCTCTGGAGGAGCATCAGGGGCAACAGGTCCGGTCGAGGCAGAGTTGACGACAGGAGCTTCAGGAGGCTTCTGCTCAGTCTCATCCTTGTCTACCCTTTCTCCATTTTGCTCATCCGTCTTCGAGGAATCCTGAGCGTTTTGCTCCTTTCCTTTCCTCTTACGCTCCGTCTCCGCCTTTTCAGGCTTCTGTTGTACTTCAACATTACCGACGCGTGTCAGCTTGCCATTAACCCACTTGGCAATGCCACTCCACCACGTCATGACCGGGCCCTCGAGGCGACGATTCTGCAAAGCTGCCAGCTTTGCTCTCCGTTCTTCGGCCTTCTTTTTCTCCATCTCTTCCCAGCGAAACAAGCTCTTGCTGTTCATCCGTTCCACCTTCTCCGCCTCTGCCAGGCGTTCCGCCTGAGTCATCTCTCTGGGCTTGAGTTTCTCCTTTCTCTTCGCAGCTTCCTCCATTGATTGTAACAGTCGGAGACGCTTCGCTTCGCTATCCTTCAGACGCGCATGCGTAAGCTCTCTGTTCAGCATCGTTTGGCGGCGGGTGGAAGATCGCGTAGGCGCATCCTCAGACGTAGGTAACCAGGAGGTACGTTCGGATTTCTTCTTCGGTCGAGGAGCGGATGGCGTCGATACAGCTGTCGGGTCTATCTTGACCTTTTTGCGCAGCGCTGTTAGACTCAGTGCTTCCTGCGCCTTTCGCTTCTTTGCCAAGCGCTCCGCCTTCGCCTCTCTCTGTAGCTCCCTTTCGCCCTCTAAATCATCGTCCTGAGCATTGGGCCCTTGATCCTCTTCGTCTTCAGAGGAGGAATCCATGTGCATGTCTTCGGCAACTTCTCTCTCATCCTGCGCCTCGACCTCGAACTCCTCGTCATTCTCATCCTCCGCGAACAGGAGCGCAAGGTCATCGTCCGCTTCAGCATCCAGAAGAGCATGCATATTCCTCCCTGCTGTGCTCCGCTTCGCGCGTCCCGCAATAAGGGTCTCGACCGGCTCATCATCCTCCGTCGAGGACTCGCCCCCCGAACGGGGAGGGTCGTCCTCCGCCATCTTCACACAACTGTCTCTCTTATGCCTCGGAGGGTATGCCCCGTACGGATCGCTAAGGTGGTGAATTCGGAGACTCGGTGATGGCAATCATCGACGCGAGATCGCGACCAGGGAATGCGGGGCAAAGTCTGCTTGGGGGATGAGGAACGCCGACCAAGATTACGCGACAGTTTGATATGGGGCGCAATCACGTGTCGCGTCTCGCTCCCTAGGAGGTGATACTCTAGTCGACGAAACCACCTCAAAGCTTGAGGAGCCGTGTAGAGGCTTGAAAAAGAGCAGTAATGCTGGGGCAGAGCGCCGCGGCTTTCGGGGAAGCAGACACGTACGCTCCGAGCAGCGCTGTGGCTTGTCAGTCTAGACTGGTGGGCAGTTGTGGCTAGTGAGGTCCGCGACTTCCGTGACTCGTGAGAACGAGAGAGAACGCTTGCCACCGAGACAAACCTTGCTTTCATTGGATACCGTGGTCTTACAGGGCTACATGGGTGTCATGTATAGACGGACCCATATTTTGCGAGCTACAGCTGCTCAAATTTTCAATGAAGTGTAAGAATGATAGTGGGTTGTCGGATGACACGGGATGTAGTGGAGGGTACGTAAGGACGTACACGCCGATGAGTGATTTTTCGTGCAAAGCTTGCTCTCGCGGCCCTTGTGTCCGCGACTGTAGCTACTCAGTACGATGAAGAGAAGATTCCCTGCACAAAATTCTTTTTCCTTTCAATATACAGCAATACAGCATGTGGGCTTCAACTGAACTAACATGGCTGCTATCAAATAAATTGCTCAACAATATTGTGGCACAACTGAGCCTGGATATCCAACAGGCCGCAACTTTGGCTCAGTTGATCTCTGTGCGGAGTGGTCCCTGGACAGAAACCTCTGTGCTCCACACAGGCTCAGAATACGCAGCATGTGAAGCTATGTTTCATATGTTTCAGGGGTTTGATTAAATCGCCAGAGCTGAACCGCGACGCGTCCTTGATAGGGCCGGAGAATTCAAGGTTCAGCAGAGGCCAGCAAGGTAGATCCAGGGCGGTTTGAGAACGTAATACAAATTGAGTGAGTTTCGTGTGCGATGCAACTCTTGACTTTTTCCCTTGCTGAGGAAACTTGAGATGAGTGTAAGACTGGATATGCCTTGCCCCGTCGTCCATGGTCCATGACGGAGGACATGGACATTTGGATGCCGTGTTCGCCCATGTCTTTTTAGTTTGGGAATTCAGACTATGTCGCAGAGATCCGGAGAAATAGCTGTGCAGTAGACAATCTCCTGTTAAAGGACCGACATACTTCTTGCTTCCCTCCAATGAACGTCAACCCGTCTATTCTTATTCGTGCATGCAGCAATATTTACTAGATAACTGGTTATTTCCGGCTGCATCTTTAATTGAGAGAGCACCAGAGTGACCTTCAAATTTGTCCGGTATTTCTTGCTTGTTTGTATTCGCTTGCTGCAGACCTCAGTTCAGCGTAAGAGGAGGTAAAACATCCCAGTGTCTAACTACGCGCAGTGAGTTACTCAGATTGATATTGAAGGGGATTCTGGAGGTATGTATGTACATGTAGAACGTGACAGATCCGAAGGGTTTAATATATAGGCAGTTGGATGTGTTATGGCATGTGTGATCCGGCCCAGCGTGCATTGATGCATCATGCCAGGGAAGCTGCTCCGTCGGGACGAAGCAGGAATCCTGGGGAAGCCTACAAGGGGTAACAGACAAAGCCGGAGTCTGGGGTTCGGGTCCAAAGCACAGACAAAGAGAGCCCGGTACCCTTGTCCAGGATCTTGTTAGATCTTCGCCTGAGGTTGCACTTGTTGCCCTGCCTCTTACACGCGAGAGTATCAGACGCATTAGAGGTGGGGATCCAGGGTCAGCTGCAATTAGAAGACAACCGACGGATCGTGTTAAGAATGGGATCTGTCATTTCTTCTACGGAAGCGCTTGCTAGATGCTTCCCTCACGCATCTGTGACCCTCCATTGTATGTATGCGTTCGAGGCTCTCGGATCCGGGTGCAGATCCCATAACAGAACCGCTGATGGCCGTCTTGCCACCGTTCCAATCGGGGTCGAATTCGCTGAGCAGGTCGAGGACGAGCAGGCATCCCCTGAGCAGGACAGAGCAGCGCGGTGGTGTCACTGGTGAAGGGCTTGGGTGGAGGAGAGAGGTTGGTGATGGCGGGAGCCCGGGAGGTCTGCTGGCTGGGGCTCGGCGCCGGCGCAAAGCACACCCGCCCAGGCGCCCCCGGGGTTCCGGCACCGACACTCGCTCTGTCAAGTCTCTTCTCTCCTCCAAGAAACAGGTCCATCCCAACGCCATCTCAAGAACTCCCCTGTCTCCTCTTCCTTTCCATCTGTCCCTCCCCGCCCTTTCCCCCATTCCCCCTGCACGTCAAGGTTTCCTTAATCCCTACTTCCTTATCGCCCCGTCAATTTTGTATCTCTTCCGGTCAGCGACGTTTCGAGCGCAGCTCGCCGCCCGCCTGGCGCTGCCAAGTCATCCTCCAGCCATCTCTTCCGATTCTTTCTGCTCCGTGTTCTTGTCGCTTTCATTTCTCTGGCCCGCTCGCTCGACGCCTTTGTCTCGACGACATCTTGCTTTTTACTGTCTTCGAGCACCTCTAGTGGCTTTGCGATAAATTTTAATATCGGAATCTTATGTGCGGGGGATCCTAACCATCTCGGAGACCGACTGAAAATCGCTAATACCGGTCGTGACGGTTCTTTTTTCTTCGTACCGCGAACAGGTTGGAGACATCAGATACCAACCTTTACGTTCTCTTGGAGCATCTTTGCTTGCTTCAACTTGCAGATTCTCCATTCGGTTTGCCGATACGTCCCGCCACTGCGTCATTCAAGGCCGTTCTTCACGCACTGGTCCTCGACTGTTCGAAAGCCACGTTGGCCACCGGACGTGAGCAAAAATAAAACTTGCCTAATCGATCGTTGAATCCTTAGCGCCTCCCGTTTCGTTGGTCATCGCTGCATCTACCTCGGCAACTCTACCACATGGTTCTCTCCACGCCGATTTGCGGTCGAGCAGAATAGCCTACCTCAACGAAAACCAATCGGCCGAGTCCTCTTATTCACCACGAGGGGAATAGTTTTCCAAAGCGTATCTACATTTACATCGAGACAGAGGGAATTATAATCTATAATGTTACCTTCTTCACGGCCTGAAGGTCATCTCAACCTCAACTATATTCCGACCTCCCAACCAATGTCCGGAACCTCAACCGGGAGCAGCTCCCCTAATGATCCCTCCGCAACTGCCACAGTCAAATCACCATTTGGAGCACCAAATGGGCTGAACAGTGCTGGAGGGTCATTGGGAAGCTCGAGATTGGGGGCTGGATCCCCTTCTCATGAACTTGGTGCTCGTTTGTACTCAAAGAGGTATGGGTCCGCCTTTTGCTGCCGAAGAGAGACCTCCTTTAGCTGACAAATCTTTTGGCTTTTAGAGCTCGAGAGATCCAAGCGCAGGAAGGTGTTTCTCCAAGCATTTGGGGTCCTCCAACCAGTGGCAATTCCACTCCTCTTCGCGAAAATATTCCAGAGTCTCCTACCCAGGATGGATTTCCTGACTTGATGCCTCCCTCTGAAGGTACTATTAATAGCCCTGCCCGAAGGGCCAGAGCAGGCACCGTTCCCTCACGGTTTTCCCCGGTTGGGACGCTGAACGGGGTGAATGTTCAACAATCTTTTCTGTCCAAGACTTCGCGACCTACGCCATCCACCAGTCCCTTTCGGCCTCCGGGTGTTTCGGGCATTGATTCCGGCACCAAGCCTACAACCACTGGTAACGGCAGCAATACTACGACCCTGTCTCGCCTTCGGGCGGGTTCAATGCCGCAGAGGACAAGTATTCTGGGCTCGTCAAACCCCTTCGGACCGTCGCTCTTCTCTACTAACTGGCCAACCGGGCGTGAGCGAGCGACGACTCTTACCAGCATTCGATCTTCAGAAGGGCCAACGTCTCCGACTCAGTCCTCATTCTCGAAGGATGGCCTAGCTGACGCTGACGTGAAGACTTTGGACTACCTGGGTTTAGCAGAGACTCCACAACAGACGCGAGCCACGCTTGCGCGACCGTCAGTCGATGTTCTCATGCAGCAGCAGCAGCAACAGCAGCAGCAGCAACAGCAGCAACAGCAACAGCAACAGCAGTCATCTTCCCTTCCACCGTTGCTCGCCGAACTAGCCATGATGAAGAGCAATAACCGTTTCCGATCCTATTCGGTGAATGCCAAAGAAAAGTACGCTGAGGAGGACGAAGAAGAGTACGGAAATCACTACTCGCAGCTTCCTTCGGGTACCTTGACACCGTCGGCTGCGGCAACTGCAGCTCAGCTCGCAGCGACTCAAGCTCAGATCCATCAACACAATCTTGCGGTGCAAGCTTTTGCCAACCATACATCCGCAAGCCGGCCTCGAGCGAGAACCGCCGGCATCCTGGATACGCCTGCCCAGCGCTCTTCTCTCCGAAACTACCTTGCCACGCCATCTCGGTTGGATAACAGCATCAGCGCGGCTGACCTTCGCATTTCAGAGGGCGGAGAATATGATGAGTTATCAGATGCTGTGCGCATGATGCAACTTGGTGGAAGCGGTAATAACAACCTTGGTGGTGTCCGACCGGCTGCGGAGACGACAGACGAAAACAACCTGGAGGGCCCCACGAGAGCACTCTGGATCGGCAGCATTCCTGTTTCGACGACGGTTACTTCCCTGGATGCAATCTTCAGCGTGTATGGGAAGATTGAATCCACTCGTGTGTTGACGCACAAGAACTGTGGGTTTGTCAACTTCGAGCGCATCGAGAGTGCGATCCAGGCGAAGTCCGTTCTTAATGGGAAAGAGATCTTTCCTGGTGCAGGGCCTGTAAGGATTGGCTACGCAAAGGTTCCCGGAACATCGGCCTCTGGTACTCCTGGGGCTAATGGTGCCCAGCCCTCTCCAACCCCAGACCCGAACGCCAGGACAAACGGTGCTACCGATGCCGACGGAGCTAGGTCTGATAAAGCTGCTGCGAACACACCTCAGGTACCGCCTCTAGTTGACTTGCAGCCGGAGATGGCACAGATCGTCAAGGAGTTTGGTGCTTCAGATGAAGATACTCGCAACATCACCGCAAGCATTCAGCGGGCGATCGCGTACCATGCATTCAAGAGCGAAATTCCTCCTATTCCCGAACCTAGCCCGAATAGGATGTTCGACGCTCCCCGTCTCCGCGACATCAGAAAGAGGATCGATAACGGCACCTGCGGGATCCAGGAGATTGAAGAGACCGCAAATTCAATGCTTCCGGAGATCGCAGAGTTGTCGTCAGACTATTTGGGCAACACCGTTGTACAGAAACTTTTCGAACATTGCTCGGAGCAAACAAAAGAGCAGATGTTGGTTCAGATTGCACCCCACCTTGCCGAGATTGGCGTTCACAAGAATGGAACTTGGGCTGCTCAGAAGATCATCGACGTGACAAAGACCACCACGCAAATGAAAATGATTGTGGACGCCCTTCGGCCTTACACTGTTCCCCTCTTCCTGGATCAATATGGGAACTATGTCCTGCAATGCTGCCTGCGCTTCGGTAGACCATACAACGACTTTATCTTTGAGACCATGCTGAGCCGGATGTGGGAGATCGCCCAGGGGAGATTCGGTGCCAGAGCTATGCGCGCCTGTCTAGAGAGCCATCACGCTTCAAAGGATCAACAGCGAATGCTCGCGGCCGCCATAGCTCTCCACAGTGTTCAGCTTGCTACAAACGCGAACGGAGCTCTGTTGTTGACGTGGTTCCTCGACACTTGCACCTTTCCTCGCCGCAGGACTGTCCTTGCTCCTAGACTTGTGCCTCACCTCGTGCATCTTTGCACCCACAAGGTTGCCTATCTGACAGTCCTCAAGGTCATTAACCAGCGGAATGAGCCCGAGGCTCGGGAGATTGTGTTGAAAGCCCTCTTTTTCAGCCCTGGCGATGAGGTCTTGGAGAATATCTTGCGTGACCCTACTTCCGGCGCCACGTTAATCTTCAAGGTCCTTACCACACCTTTCTTCGATGAGTCTATGCGTGCTGAGGTCGTAAAGAACGTTGCCAAGGTGCTTACGAAACTGAAAGCTTCTCCAAGCCAAGGCTACAAGCGTTTGATGGATGAGGTTGGTCTGTCTTCTAGAGGTAGCGGTCGAGATCATCATCATGGAAGAGACGGCGCAACGGGCCACACATCGAATGCCGAGAAACAGCAGCATCGTTCAACATCTCGACCAACAACCTCGAACTATCCTTCGCAGCCGGCCATGGAAAGGCAGTACAGTGGGCAGCTCGCTCCTAACATGCTAGCGCAGAATTTTGATGGCTCGAGGCCCATCTCGTCGGAGCAGCCAAACGCGTCTCCCTTCGACCATTATGGAGCTCATGATCTCAATCCAATGAATGGAATGAATGCGGCGAGTGGAATCGGTAATCTCAACGGGCTCGGTGGCTTAAACGGCACGGGCTTTGGCCAGGACCCCATGGTCCCGTTGAATCAGCAACAGCTGCAGTACCAGGCCTATCTCTCCGCTCAATCTCGAGGGCTTTCTCCAGCTGGGCTTTATCCAACGCTCGCTGGTGGTAATTTCGGATACCCAGCTCCGTCTCCCGGCATGGACAACTTCAGAGGTCTTCCGCCGCATTCTTCGCCCTTGTCCGGAGCACCCACGCAGATGAATCCTAACCCGATGCTTAATCAGACCGCTTTTGCTCCACCGCAGTTCAGTCCTGTTATGAATACCGCGCAGATGTACCAGTATCCTCCACAGTTCTATCCTCAGGCGCAGGCGATACAAGGCCAATCCGTTGGGGGGCGGCGTGGACGTGTAAGTCATTCCCGGCATGTATGACTAGGGCGTTGGAGACGCTGATTGCTTTCTGGGTCCAGCGTTAATCTCTAAGTATGATTTTTAATCTGCTTTCGACTTTCACTTGCATGTATAAATTTTCTGGACAAAAAAGAGGATCATCTGTTATGTGAACGAAACGAAAACCTTTACCCGGACCGACGCTGGTTCGTACCGGAAGGGGAAAGATGAAAGGAACAGTTGAAAGAGTGTTACGGCTTCTGTTCATCATCCGCCAAGACCCAGCTTTTCTTGCCTGAAAATCTTCTGCATCCCAGTCATATAACGTTCTGTGTGTTCTACATTGTTGTCAGCAGTCCTTTTTTGGATCACTTGTCAACCATTGTTGCTTTAGCTCAAAATGATGTCTTATTGACTGTATGGTGTACTTTGTCTTTCTGTGGAGGCGTGTGCACATGTCTGTGCCTCTGCCTGTGACGAATCTCCTTGATGTTGAACTGTCTCCATCTTTGAACAGGTCGCGATCTATCCACTCGAATCTCATGTTAGCTCAAAGTAACGGAGAAATGGAACATGTCCAGTATTTCTTGCGATTTAAATGTATAAACCCACCTTTTGTTGCGTTTTCGGTGGCCATTGGCCTCGGCAATGCTGGTAATAAAAAAAAGTTCTGGGTTATGCCGTATTTACGGCCCGGTTCTTGGATATAATTGTGAAGAGGGTTGGTCATAAGAGCTTTGTGTTCCTGCTGTGTGAATCTGTGAAACGTAAGGCATGGAAGTGAAATTTTAAAGCAGTGTGCCCGAGAAACGTCATTTGCGGGATCTTGCCAATTGGAACATCGTAGGGAACTTAGTTTGTTGGCCCATATCGACATGGGAACCAGTATGATCACTAGTGTTATGGACCATGTTAAGCCGCATTAGAGGTGGTTTGCACTGGTTGCCAACTTTGGCTCTTGGAGATCGATTTTAACTTGGTCCTAACCTCTTCCTTAGTAACCTGCGTCGGCGGTTCATGCTTTCCAACCAGATGATGCCTACACATCATACAACGAAAAGTATGCATGAATGCTGCCACAATATAAAAGACACCGACAGATGAGATGCAGCTGAGAACGACCTACACCGGAGGACAATGGAGGACTCCTCAATTCTCTATCAAAACGCGGCGAGAACGGTCTTCCTCATCGATATTCCCGCCTCCATCGCGCTCGCGCAGGAGCTCCGACCTTCGCAAAAGCAGGATTCTTTCCACCACGCCAGTCTGAGGACCACGCGGAGGAAGAGGAGGTACCTTCTCTCCAACCCACCACCTACGGTTCCGTACCGGTCCCCACCGGAGCCGAAGACGGATGCCGCAAGGGCGAGGGTTCTAGAGAGAATTCCGGTAGCGGAGCGTTCTTTTCATGCGGACGTTATTGAACCGTTGGTGAGAAATGGTTTGAGGGAGCTTCGTGAAGGGTATGAGGGAGCGTCTTGGTGCCTTCCGAGGCGGACGGTGGAGGAGGATTCGGAGGTACCTGATGCCTCCGGATGCTGGACTTCAGCAAGCAAAGAACGGAAGAGGAAACCTGCAAAGAGGGAGAATGACGAGATCTCCGCCATGAGCTCAGCAATAATGGAAAAGCGACAAATCGAGCCTGGTCATGCATGTACATATACTACATCTCGGAGATGCAGGAGCGATGAGCCACCGTTGATCCTGTCTCCAGGCAAGAACGATTTCGAGTCTCTAGCAGAACTACAAAACTTGGCGGTTAAGAATACGTCGTCAGAGCCGGCGGCTATACGGGTACGCAGCATCTCAGGCGTCATCGAACGAGCAGAAAAAGGAGCTTCAAGCCATCACAGTACCACGTTCAACGTTGCACCGAAATCAGCCTTCATTCTCTGCACGCTGCCAATTGAGCGACAGCCAGAAGAATTACCTTCTCTCAATCCCATTATTCCTGGGCTCCCTGTCGATAAGAAGTTCAACCTTATCCTTCTCGACCCACCTTGGCCGAACCGTTCAGTTCGTCGTTCGGCGCAGTACCATACACATCAGTACTCTGACATGGCGACGCTCACGCGATACATAGGGGATATTTTACGGATGCATCTCTACGATCCGAACCAGGAAGATAGAAAAGAGGAAAGCAACCATAATCAGAGCCGGGAGTCCATCGCGGCGATCTGGGTAACCAATACCGAGAAATCGCGGATAGCGGCGTACGAGGCCATCCGCGCCGCGGGACTCTCCGTATGCGAGGAATGGGTCTGGATCAAGACGACTGTGAATGGGGAACCTGTCATGCCAGTTGATGGTCTGTGGAGGAAGCCGTATGAGATTCTAGTCATTGGCAGGAGACGTCGACCTGGAGATGGACTAGAAACTAGTGGCGGTGACAGTGAGAATGGTGCGAGAACAAGGAGAGTCATTGCAGCGGTTCCAGACGTTCATTCGAGGAAACCAAATCTGAAGGAAGTTTTCAAGAGGATTTTCTTCTCGTCGTCGTCGTCGTCACCGTTGCCCGTCAACGGAACAACATCTGCCACTGGATCTGGAGCTAATGCAGAAAAAGAAGTGCACTATGAAGAGCAACTCGTGGAGTATTCTGCCCTGGAGGTATTTGCACGCAATCTCACCGCAGGGTGGTGGGCCTGTGGTAACGAGGTTCTCAAATTCAACTGGGATGGCTGGTGGGTTGATGAATGAACAGAGTGATGTTCCAGTACTGGAAGGTCCTGATGGCGGTCTCTAGGTCGGAAACTCGTTTTCTTGAGCGGCTCAATTGCTGTTCTGGATGTCCGGTGTCCTTCTAATGGATTTACTAGTGCGCATGATGCATGTATGCTCTCGTAATCAAGGAAGAATATGATGAGAGAACGGGTCTTGTCAAATGAAAGCTACTATAAAATGCTGATTTTTGACAGACAACATTTTCGCAGACAATATGTCATCTGGAAAATACAGAATTAAATCAACGAACGCAAACAGTATCTTCCTCCATACCAACCTACAGCGAAGAATGGAATATTGCAACCGGATTGTAACGCAAAGCACGAAGACGTAGCTCCATTATTCTCAACAGGAAATGCATCATGAATTGATCAGAGGATTAATATTGACAGAGGTAAGAAACGACTTTCGTTGATATACTACACGTGGCTACTACCTGAGTACTAATATTAGCCTTGAAGTTCGACTCTTTGTCGGCGAGAACCGCCTCAGAACACGGATATTGCAATCCGCCACTGGCACGATCTGCAAGCGGAGCCGCTTGTCGATAAGCGGTTAGGCCCTTGATCCAGACGCTGCAAAATGACGACGCCATCACCGATGCGGTGTGAATGCTTAGTCAATTTGCGGAATTGGACCGCGTTAATATCAACATCGCTGAAAAATCGGGCTCTGGACGCCATTGTCAACCCTCAATTACTATAAGTAGTACTCAAAGTAGCCATCAAACCCTCTTCTCAATGCCGTCTACCGTCTGTGGTTCAAAGAAAAACCTGTTAAGGTTTGTTTCGAGCCATGACCGACGATCTGGTCTGCGACGACAGAGAGCATGGAGGACTACGCGCCACGGCCGAGGGGGATGGCCGCCCTAAGTGCTTCAGCAGCACGATCCAGGAATGTCTGTTTGTACTCACGGCGACAATGGCGATCGGGCAGTCGAGTATTTACCAGGGCACGATCGTCGGTGTTACAGCCTCTATTGGTCGAGATCTCCATATGGACTCTGCGGAGATCACTTGGATCGGTGCTGGGACAGCGTATGTACTTGATCTTCTTTTTCTAAATATATTGTTTACATGTTGCGGATTCCTCAATTATCTGGGTGGTATATGCCATGGCTGATCACAACGAACAGGCTCAGCAGCGGTGCCTTTCTCTTGACCTTCGGGAAGCTGGCGGACATGTTTGGTCGCAAGAAGCTATTCGTTGCTGGAATGGCCGGATTCACCATCGCGATGCTGATCTCAGGATTCGCGAACAATGCGATCTACATGGATGTCTTCTCCGGAATAAGCGGCCTCTTCTCCGCTGCCGTTGTTCCTCCCGCTGTCGGGACGCTGGGTGTCATCTACGAGAAGCCATCCAAGAGGAAGAACCGCGCTTTTGCATGCTTCAGCGCCGGAAACCCTCTGGGTTTTGTCATGGGCACGATAATCTCTGGCATAGCTTCCGATGCATACAACTGGCGCGCCTCCTTCTGGGCTGTGGCTGTTATCTACGCCGTTTTCACTCTCCTCACCATCTGGACGACGCCGAACGACACCGGCGACAGAACACGGTTGACCTGGGAATCCTTCAAGAAGTTTGATATACTCGGAACATTCCTCATCGTTACTGGGATTGCTTTGTTCTCTAGCGCATTAACGTGGGTATATCTTGGAACTCACTGTTTTGGCATTGAAACTGATACGTCTATCCTTAGGCTTGCGGGCGATGCACCGGACGGCTGGAGAACTGGCTATGTCATAGCCCTTCTCATTATTGGCATTGTGCTCATTGCGTGCTTCCTGTACTGGCAGGCAGTGTACACATATCCCTTGATGCCTTTATATGTATGGCGTGATCGAAATTTCTCTGCAGTAAGTACCTTTCCTATCAATAAACCCCCCTCTCGCCTCCGGCTTCCCTTCATCCCTAATTCTGCCACTCTATGCCAATTTACTTACACAATTTCTTACTAGCTCATGGGGATGCTCTGCCTCGGCTTCATGGCGTTCTCAATGGCCTCCTTCTGGCTCGCCCTATACATGCAGGAAATCAAGCACCTCTCCGCCCTCGAGGTCGCCGTCCAACTACTTCCCATGGTCATCAACGGCATCCTCGTCAACATCGTCTGCGGGCTGATCCTGCACCGGGTGAGCAACAAACTGCTCATGGGCGTGGCCGCCGTGTCCTTCACGGTCGCCTTCCTCCTCTTCGGCTTCATGCAGGAGCACAACATCTACTGGGCGTTTATTTTCCCCGCGCTGCTTCTGCAGGTCGTTGGGGCGGATATCGAGTTCAACGTTACAAATGTGAGTTAGATTCATCATTCTTTCCCGCTGTCCCCTTTTATTAGATTAGATCACATCGCTGAGGTGACGTCACGTTGCTTCCTTCTAGATGTACGTAATGTCATCGCTCCCTCCATCGGACCAGTCCGTCGCCGGCGGCATCTTCAACACCTTCTCCAAACTCTTCAACAACATCGGCCTGGGGGTCTCCACCGCTGTTTACAACGCGGTCCGAAGTCAAGTGGACGACGACGCTTCGATCAAACCCTACCTGTCCGTGTTCTGGCTTGCCGCCGGCGTGTCCGGACTGTCGATATTTCTGATACCGTTTCTGAAGCTGGGCACACAGGGCGGTACTCGCTCCCGTCAGGCTGCTGAGAGGTCTGCTGTGGAAGTCGAGCCCAATGGCCCGGGGGCAGCGGAAGATGGACTTAAATCGAAAGAGACAGCTTGTGGCAATGGCGCTCCGGTTGAGGGTGAGATTGGCGCCGTGGAAAAGCGCTGAGGGATGAAAGGAAGCTCGATAGAAAAGATGGGCGATACGGTAACTGGTCTAATTATGAACCGCATCATGTTTTGTATTATTTTGATACTATCATGATAGAAAAGACTCATGCCTCATTATCACGAAGAATCATCACAATGTTTCAAATCAGGGATACTCTCCCGAAATTGAACGCCATCTGGATGAGGAAAAAAGACCAACCGCCTCTGTGTACAATACATAGCATGCTTTTGTAAATGTATGCCGTCTCATAGCCCGAGGCTCTCCCATAAACGTAATGGATTTCATAAGAAGGACCCGCCCATACTTTTTTTCTCTTAAATTTGACGGGAAAAGGAAATACCCCGATTCCACTTTCACAATCTCCCCAGCGTCTTCAAAACAAAAGAAACAAGACAGTCGAAAATCAGCGCCTACTCAAACACCGGCCCCAAGCTGACCAGACTGAACCGCAAGTCGGGATTCCCGCCCTCGGCCTCCCTCTTCAAGAACCTCCTAACCCCCATCTCCAGCGCCCTCTCGCTCAGCGCATCCTCGTCCGCATTCAGCCGGCCCCTCTCCAGGGGCCCCTTCCTCCGCCCATCCAACTCCCACAGCCGCCCATCATCCCCCTTCACGAACGCCACGAAATGCAAGTCCACGTTGTCCTCCGCCTGCGGCGCCTCTGTGTCCCCCAGCCGCGCCGCGTCCGCGTGCGCGCTCTCCAGCGCCTTGCTCTCGTACAGCAGATCCGCCCGCGCCACGGGGCCCAGGGGCTCCGCGTCGCGCAGGAGCCGGTCCAGATCCGACCCCGGGATGATGTGCCTGCGCGGCTCGCCGTTGCTGACGGCGTGCAGGAGGCCGATGAGCCCGCACGCGTTGCGGATCGTCTGCTTGAACCACATGACGGGTTCAGAGGGGCCGGAGCCCGTGTACTCGGGTAGGGGCGTGTCTTCGGCGATCCGAGCGGCTTCGTAGGTCGGGGAGACGGGGAAGACAAGGAGAAGGGCGTGGGATGGGCGCGGAACGAAGGCGAGGAGGTCGGGCTCGTCGATCGAGTAGACGTCTGTGAAGCCGAGGGTCGGAGGGAGGCCGAGTTTGTGGACGAGGTGGGACATTACTTCTGGGTTGTTTTCTATGAAAGTTTCGGTCAGTCAGTGACATTTAGATTGCTTCAATGGCTTTATGTCTAAATTGGAAGAGTCGACATCTCCACGACAATGTAACTTTAGGGTACTGCACCAGGTACACAGAGAGCTTGGGGAAGGGAGGACTTACCAAGTGGCACGAAGGCCTTGTTGGTGCTGGGCGCGTCTGGGTTCTCTGCCATGGTGGATTGTATATGTTGCCCCAGAACTTGTAAACAAATCTCCGTGCATCAGGGATTGTCGATATTGCTGGGGCGTGCGTAGGAACCTTGGCTGTCGTTGACGCGGGGCAGCATCCCAACGTTATGTGCAAACACCGCAAACGTGCGGGGAGGGGGTGCGGCTGGTGCGGGTAGCTGGAGCAAATAGGCATCTTTTTTTGTTCTTCAATTATACGGACAAGGAATAAATATATTAATTTGGGTTTCTTTCTCTTTCTTTCAGAGAACACATTGCAATGGCTCTGCTGTGGAACCAGCAGAATGGAAGAAATCCCGTGATGGGAGGCCCCAGGGGAATCCACCGTATTCCCGTAGTAGACAAGTTACGAAGGTCCATCAGAACGGTAGGATTTGAGGCATCTCCGAGCAAGGAATAATTAGGGGATTTCCACTATGTAAATAAATCAGAGCTCATGTAATTCTCATAAAAAATTCATCACAGTCTATCAAGCAACGCGCTTGTCGACGAACACCTCAGGAGCAACTCTAAGCATAGGTAATCAGAATTCACCAAAGTCGTTGTGATGACAAAATACTAGTATGTGTCTATTCCTTTTAGAACCACGGGCTTTTCGCCCCGTTTCAACGGCTCGAAGATATTCGTCCACAACTCGCTCGCTTCCCCGAGGAAGTAAGTCAAGCTAACATCTGCCATGCCGGCGTCCTGGTCTCCGGCGATGGTCTCCAGCTGGGAGATGATATTTTCAAGCCCAAAGGCTTTGCCAACAGCCTGCGTCGTACCGGCCTCGAGCATGACGTTGACGACGTGGATGTGGAAGTGGTAATATGTCGGTTGGTCTATGAATGTCAGCATTTTCTCCTTTTCTAAGAGAGTAAGTCTGTTCTTGACTTTAGCGGTCACTCCACTTACAATGAACGTAGAGTTTCAGCTGATCTTTGTCGAGGTCTGGGAACATCTGCACAGTAGCTTCCAGTAGTCTCTCCCGCAGGTACCGCAGCCAGGGGATATGGCGTTTCTTCAGATCGCGAAGGCTCCAGATATCCCTTCTCTCGACCAGCGCCAGAAGGTGCACGGAGCCAAGAGTCTTTCTGTCCCAATTGAGGTCCGGTAAGATCAGGAATCCATCTTCCGGCCCATGGCCTGGATCCCTCAGGATCACGTCCTCCTGCTCCGTCCTCCCTTCGAGGATGTTGAACACCCAGTTCAGCCTCCCTTCTTCCCGCTTCTTGCTCATGTACGGCCGGACGTAGTCCCTGTAGATCTCTGGCGTCTCGGTCACCATGCGGACCGGCTGCGCCGAGTATTTCCTGATATGCTGCTCCGTGCACGGCCAGATGAGGTTGAGCTTCAGATCCGGCGGTTGCAACTCCCCGCTCCCCAGGCCCGACGACGCCATGTACCAGCGGTAGATGTCGTTGTCGCCCAGGTTTGTGACCCGTGTGATAGCCGCGTGGAAGGCGCGCAGCACCTCTGGAGAGTCAGCAGCGAAGGCTGCTCGCTCCGCGAGGAGGATGCCCTGTTTCCCATCTATGCTGCCTAGGATGGCGATGCGGCGCCCACTTTGGTCTGCAAAAATATGTAGATTACAAGTTAGTCCATAGATACTAGCTGATCAACATTTTTCTCCGCCATTTCGAGGCAAAGTCTGGGGTTGCTTCCTACTGCCGTCGTCTGGCGCGGGCTTTGGGAGTCGAGAAGTGTCCAACCTTGATTGAGCAATTTTCCGACCTGGAACTTGTAGATTAGCGCCTCAGGCGCAACTCTTTCTCCCATAATTGATATCTTAGAGAGTGCTGAGACAGAAAAGGGACGATTCCAATTTTGATGATCCGGTCAAAAGAGCGGATAATAATGATCAACACGACAGTCCAAGTTATCTTTCGGCGGGCGCTTTTATCTCTACCCCAGATTCCGCCGGTGCCTGGCAGAATCCTAGGCGGTCAGGCCCACATTATCCGAAAAAAACAGATGCGAACCAGGACGGTCGCAAGGAAAATGAAATAATTTCGGCAAGCAAGCACATTATTGGCAGGCGTCTTTCTGCCAATGATTCTCGACTGCCTCCATGGCTGTTCATACCTACTGACTCCTCTGAGTCTTGCTCAAGCATACTGCCTTTGCTCTACTATGCATAGAGTTGAAATTCGAGCAACAGTAATAGAGAAGTATCAATAAAGGAAAAACACATTATTATTTGCGGTAAATATATCAATCATTATATGAAATAGCAACATGTGTCGCCAGGTCCCTTTCCACATACGCCGGAATAATAGCGGCCAAACTCTGGAGCCCAGTGTCTATAGATGAAAAAAAGGATCCTAACAGTGATGATAAATCGTATCTCTTGGCATAGAGAGAGGGGCGAAAAAATGCTTTCCCGGCCCGCGTTGGGCCGGGTCGCTTCGACCGACGCAGGATTCGAACCTGCGATCTCCCGCACCGGAAACGGATGCCTTACCACTAGGCCAGTCGGCCGCTGCTTGATATGACGTTGCCGTGCTTTTATTCTTAGGCCGCCCGTCCAGCACTAGAAACCAAGAAAAACAGGACAGGTACTGTCCGTTTGGGGTATTGCCCAGCGTTATCAATACAGCGATTTTTCCACTCAGGTGGACGTTTCCTTCCCATCGTCATTCGTGGCTGGCGCAGTCGAATGTATCTGCACAAAGCCAAAACATCAGCATGCAATGAAGATCAGCGTGGGCATGATATTGAGAAACACACAGCCCCTGCGAACCTCATCCACTCCTCCACTCCCTTGACGAACGGGTCGTCTGCCGTCGGAACGACTTCGTGGCCCCAGACAACGAATTCGTCAAATGTGGCTTGCTTCTCGAGAATTTTGACTGGTTCCTCTGGTTCGGATTCTGTCTCGCCGTCCTGGATGCTGTGGATGCCGTTTCTCGTAGGCCCGCTGGACGGCAGCAGGTTGTCTGTGGGTATCGCTACGATGCCTAGAGGACGAATAGAGCTTAGTACGATTTTCCTGCGTCCGAGCAGGTAGAGATTAAGGATGTATAAAACGTACCTTGATATCCTTCGGGAACGGCAACGCGACGGCCACGTAACTTACGGCCGCGGAAGTAGGCTGTCTGGGCGTTTCCTGTTCTCAGACGTCAGCAAGTTCAGACCGCGCTCGTTGGTTTCGACAATAATTTATAATTTTAATATGCATAAATTCTGAGTCGTCTTACCATTCTCATCCGCAACGGGATTCCAGTATCGCTTCGGTGTCTCTACTGGGCCGTCGTGATGGATCCGGCAGGGTAGGATGTTTGGGGTCCATGAATTGATTGATGGTGCTGTCTCCGCATCCGAAGATTTGTTCTGAGCGGTCTGGAGAGCGAACATAGCTGTCGGATCTGATCTATAGGAGAGAATCTGCAGTAAACTTCGTGCGACGCACTGTACTGTCCTTTAGCAGTCCCGCCGAGAGTTCGGACTTTAGACTTCGAGATAAGAGAAACAGCCGGCCGAGGAGGAAATGGCAATTAACAACGCCGTCGATTGCAAAGCCAAAACAAATTAGATAGTCTGGGTACAAAATTAGGTAGGTAGCAGTTGTATACTATCTCTTTGCAGTCCTTTGGCGCGCGACGCGTGAAAGCATGATCGACGACCCGCGTTAATTGGATTGTGGAGAGGCACGATTCCCGATATGGACTCCGCTTCGCATCGGACCCGACGGGCTTATCGAAAGGCATCTCGCATGGCCAATCCTATTCGCATCTAGATTTCTCCTCCTTACTTTAGTCCGTGATATTTTAATGACTGGAGAAACCAATTTGTCCTTTTACTTGAATGGAAATATGAATTAAACATCACAATTACTACGATACATTAAAGGGACAAGACCTGAAGCAGAAATCTCAATGCAGTAAAATGCAAATAGACTCATTATGCAAGACTCGGGTATTATTGCTATCATCAACAATTAAAAATAGACTTCATCTCTTCCGGCTCTTCTTTTTGGTCTTTTTCTTCTTCTTTTTTGTCTTATTGTCTCCCCTGTTCTCCGTCAGGACCCGCACCGGCCACTTCTTTGCATGTTCACGCTCAATTCCCTCTTTATCTCGCCTATACAAAAGCATCGCTGCCCTAGCATCTTCGACACTGGAATGGGCACCTTCTTGGATCTTCAATCCCAAAAGCGCTTCCGCCAAAACTTTCAAGCGTGGGGAACCGCCTCCGGCGATCTTCCGATACGGCGGATATTTGCTTGTATCCCTTATGTCGCGCTTCGGATGACTCAATAGGAGAGCGTCCAGGTCATTTTGGACCGCATGCCCGATCAATATCTTTCCCTCGAGTATCTTTGCGACGTCCTTCTGTACCTCCTCGAGTGTCCGCGCCTCGAGCATATGCTTCGGTGAGATGCCGCTCACATGCGTCCGCCAGTCCGTAACTTTCTCCTTGGGCTTCACAAACGAGTCGTATACCTGATCGCCATTGTAGTTGACAATGCTTACACGCGCGAGGGCAGAATCGTTGTCGGGATCTGGGCCAACTCCGACCATCTCACAGTCTATCGCGATATATTTGCCTATTTCTGCTCTGTGCGGAGGTTAGATCTGCAATACAGAAGAGGCAAGAAAAAAAACTAGTGGGATAGACCGACGTTGGATTAAGCCCTTCATTTATCTTCCCAGTCCGCGGTTCCGCTTTCGCTATCGAAGTAGAATTCCTCCGCGACGCGATCTCCGTAACCGTCTCCTCAGCCTCCTTCGCCCCTCCATCCCCAGTCCCATCAGACATTCTTTTCCTCCTTAAGGACTGCCGCTGCCGTTCGATGTTCTTGTCGCCAGCCGTTTCCGTCTTCCTTCTTTTTACTCCATTTTGGGTTTCGCGATCGGAGGACTTGCGCTTGACGGGGGTTGTTGAGGCGGAGGCCTTCTCTTTTTTCAGCTTTTCCTGGAGCTTCTTCCAATTACTGGAGAGGTCCTTCAACTCCATACCAGCGTAGCAAATTGGGTCTAAACTTGCATTATAGAATCAATGCGGGGCAGACAGCATTAAGAACCTGGAGGGCACTCCGAGACAATTTTCTTGTTCAGGTGCCTCAGCGATAGGAACAGACATTGAGTGCAAACCAGACAAACACAAGAGCTCCACACGGATCCACATGAGGAGCTTCTGGACTAAATAATCGTCAGCCATATATTACTGCTATTCATATAAGGATTAGACAGTGCTTAATAAGGCTATGTGCTTCAAAGGATGATATATGTGTCCCCTTTAACTACCCTTCAATTAGCCATTGCTTATTCTTGTCTGTTTTGCCCAATTAGTCCTGTACACTCAATCCTGGATGTATATAAATCACTTGTTACCATAGATAGATTCAGAATCAGACCTCTCCATTTTATACTAGTCAATACTAGGCGCCAAAGGTTTCAACAATAATACTCCGTCATCTACCTGCGGAGTACTCCGTACTCCATGTTCCAGAATCGATACCATATATTATTATAATACTAACCTCTGTTTACATTCTTCACAGAGTATTATATTGACAGTACACCTCTCCGTCTTTATCTTGGAAAGTTTGACTAGGCTTGTCCCTTCTAGTGAGTGACTATAAGAGGATTCACTGAGAGCTGCGCGCCAAATAATGCCGAGGGAGCTTGAAACGCCGCAGCCACTTAGGTCGTGCAATATTCATTTATATCGTGACGACGGACAGGTTCTAGGAGGTCTATATATACCTAACTACTTTGCTTATATAGCTAGAAGCTCGCGTACCTCGCTGCTAAGCGAGAATAATGTGAGACAGGAGTATATCACGGAACTCCAGCCAATTTAATTGGTCAGAATAGAATTTACTCGCCGCAGGATTGCTTGCTCTTGAGCGGCCACATCTATTCTTCGTTTGACAAGTATCTGTTTTCGATCAATCCAAATGTCATTAGTGCCTCATTGCCTTGTCTTTGATTTTGCAAAGAGAGCTAACTGGATATACGACAAGTACAGAGTCCACGTATTTCTAAGGGACACTATTGGTATAGATGGTAACATACTAAATCCAAGAGCAACAAACCCACAAGATCCTCACCGCATGAGTGATCGAGCATTGCAATGGCACTTTGGACAAGCGGTCCTCATGAATATGAAGGGGATGGGTGAGGAGTATCCTGATTGGGAATTCGACTTTTCGAGGGCGAGGACGTCATAGGCGAAGTCATGGAAGGACCGAACCATGAGGAACATATGGAATTGGAGCTATTCACTCGACTTGGCTCTGGAGAACCCACCAGTTAGAACCAGCCTGACATGACAGCAGTTCAACTATGATTCAGAGTACGACAGTTGAATTATATACGAAGAGCACTGTGTCAGTAGTATGTTTCGAAGATCGAAGTGCCCCCCAGGGAAGTAAAGTTGGGGGGGGGGGGGGGGGGAAA
>Ga0207748_1000157_pt1 | contig 67236 bp, 50 predicted proteins | sample HigsolmetaGSP13D_FD_184841 | JGI IMG/M metagenome (GOLD analysis project Ga0207748, IMG submission 184841) | High solid enriched microbial communities from the Joint BioEnergy Institute, USA - SP1-3-D (SPAdes) | ecosystem: Engineered > Bioreactor > SSF (Solid state fermentation) > Aerobic >...
GCAGTACGCCCGCGTAGGCGGTTGTAGAGTGTTGAATGTGGCACATTATATGCCTGTGCAGCAGCCCGTATGCTTTTAAATTGACCATCATTGAAAGCTTTAATTGCAAGCAAGATATGGCCCTCTTTATGAACTGCTGAATCTGCTGTTTTGCGTGGCATTTTGGTGGTTGAAGTTGATGAGCGCGTCGCGTAGTTTGGTGGGGTGTTTCGCTCGGTGATCTGTTTCGCTCGGTGATCGATTACGTTACTGCAACGGCTGACAAGCATGGGATATCCACGTGACGAGTCGCTAGCTGCATTAGAGAAATTTGACTATAACCTTGACAAGGTAAATTTCCTAACCTGGTGATTTAGAAGGAGAGTTGGCTAATGTATCCGACTGTCTAGGCGGCCGATTACCTGGCTTCCAAGTCTTAATTTATACTTGCATATATTTTCACTCGCTTTCATAAGCGATATTTTTTCATATATTCATTCCCCCCTTTCATATGAGTACCTCTAGCCATATCCTTCATATCGACAACAAGGACATAGGACTTACATCCCGAATTTCTAACCGTACTGTACAAGACATAATCGCGATGAAGGCGGGGAAAGGGGAGGCGGAAGAGAGTAGCGAAAATCTAGTCAAGGTGTACCTGCCTATCTACTTCCGTGATCAGGCGCCTAGCCAGTCTGCTCTTTTAACACTTTGTAATTAATTTATTAATCAATTAGTCATAAACATTGTACTTTACGTGCTGAATAGTGCTTTGTATTGCAGCCCATGAGAATTATAATAGCCCAATCTCTTTGGCATTTGTAATTAAGATATGGATCCGCGGGCGTCTATCAGAAGCTAGGTATGTAGTTATTCCTGTTGGGAGCCATGCTGTATATTATGCAAAGGCTACTGCTGGATTACCAGCTGTGTGGATGACTACATTCGTACTAGGGTAGTGGTTCATTTCTTAATATAAATACCGTCGTTTCTATCTTTTTTTTTATCATTATCTCATTTGTTTTTCTCGAATGGGGCGGTCTCAGACCGCTCACCGATACTACCCAGATAGGCCTGCTGCAGGGTCTAGTATGACTGCATCTGTGGTCTCATTTAGCTCTGTTAAAGGAATATAATAATTTCTTTATTAGGGTGATTTAAATGACTCATGATAGTAAAATCTATAATAAAGACTAGAAAATTAGTAAAAGATTCTGAAAAAAACCTTACTTTTTTTAAAGAAAAAGAATCACCTATAAATTTTAAGTTAGGTCTTCTGGAAGACGTAGAATTGGGTGGTCTTGGACCACTCATCTACCCGTTCCTGGATAGGTCCACCGCAGGATTCCATATGCATGAATCCGGCCTAAGACAACATATATGACTCCCTCAAAGGAATATATCGTTCCGTCAAAGGAGGGTTTCTATCGTAAATACTGCCCTGAAGTCTTCCCTGCAGCTGCTGTTCTTCATTATCCCATCGCTTCGCTATACGTGACTAGATAGTCATTAATCGATATGTTCATCCGAAGTCATTCTGTTCGTTCTATTGATATAATCCTTCAATACTTCCAGTTATTACTCTCTATTTCTTTATTTTAGGCAGCTAGTTCAATATTAACAGTTTCATTGCTCTCAAAGTGTTGGAGAAAAAGGCAACGTTGCCTATTTGCCTTCGTAAGTTTCTGATCTTATGTTCCAACACAAAGTTCCTGAGTTTAGACATGTTTTAATATCCTTTATTTTTCTCTCCTCCCGTTGGACGTGCTTTGTTTTCAGAGTGGTGAATTCTTCCCGAATATTTCGAAAAACGATTGAATGGATTTGTGTATGCATTTCCCATATATCTAGGTATGCAGTTCGTAGATCAGTTAACAGATGAATATCATATTTTGTGAGATTTAGGTACAGTACATGTTTGTCACCAAAGAAGAACTCGCAAACTTTCTACTTAGTATTCCAACAAAACTATTGTAAAGCCGAATAAATCTCTCAGACAGGAGCTCAGAGAAAAGAGGAAACAAATGTGTGCACATACATATAGCTTAGAATATAGAAACGTTCAATTCAAACCCTTCCTCCTAGCTCCGGCTGACGGACTGCCGTGCCCTCCAGCTCCCGGAATTCATCGTTGTTTCTCTCCATCCTTCGATGAGGGCCGAATAAAGGGTACTGCTTATCCCCGCTTGTGAAGTGTTTCTGCTTTTGCCGATTCCGCCCACGGAGACTGAAGAACAGAAATGCCGCGGTGACGATCAGGAGAGGGATACCGAGACCTAGACCGATGCCCAGGCCAATCTGGATACTTTGGGAAAAGTGTGAAAAGGCTGATTTAGAAGAAAAGGAGGAAGAGGAAGTACTTGAGACAGGTTCAGAGATCGCCGCAGCAGTAGCTGTCGCTGCAGCTGTAGTCGGGGGTGAAGTAGGAGACGACAATGATGGATACGAGTAATTTGCAACGGCGTAGAATTTGCCACTTTGCCAGTGATACAGGCCCAGACCGGCCTCGCAAACGACTGAAGCCCATCCGCTGCCACCGCAAGTAAATACTTGGTTCGTGTTGTTCGGGCAGGCGTACGAGAATGTCAATAACTGATAGCCGTACTTGTTGTTTGTGTGTAGACGCAGTTCATTTCTCTATTGTTTAGAGAGCATATATCTCTCTGCTTTTTTTTTCCGAGAATATTCTTTGGTACCAAAGTATATAGTCATATGTGTACTCACCTTTATGGCAGATATGTGGACAATCTGTCCGGACCACGACCTATCGCTGCAGGCGCCGCGGTATGCGATGTTCAAATTCGCCTCGTAGCAGAGGTTGTTGGTCAGACACATCTCCCCGGCCGCACAGCACACTTTGCTGTTAGGACACGGAGTCCAATTATCGGGAGCGAGGTCCCCATTTGGCCAGTAGCAAGAATCTGCAACAACAAAAGGAGATAAATTAACATTAACGAGATAGCGGCAGCATAGGAGGGAAGATACACGGCGGTATAGCACTTGCCCAGGTAGAGGACGCATGAGGGGAAAAAACAAATTTCTGTGAGATAGAAAAGAAAGAGAAAGAAAGTAAATCAAAGGATATGGAAGTCAATGTACCCGTCTTCCTTGATAACGCTACAAACCAGCCCCTTAAACAGTTGAAACTGTCGTTACTCCATGCGCCCGGGGCCTGCTGACCACCTTGCGCTACCATGGAGTAAACGCCAGTATCCCCGAGGGCGAAGAGTCCAATAGCATATGATTTTCGAGTATTATATGCATATAGCCCCTCAAAATGCGTGGAACAAGGGATTCTTCCATTGAAGCGTCCCGCGCACAAATTGGAGAACTGTTGTCTGTGGTTTCTAGGTAGCAGGCAATCAGAACGTCTGTGTAGCCGCGAGGGACAACAGAGGCAGAAGACAGCGAGCGTTGTCAACCATTCATTAGGGATCGATCCCTTCGTCACCAAGCTGGCTTCCGGATGTGGATAAGCTTGTGAGACTTCATCCTGTCTTGCACAGATGTGTGGTGCGACCTGGAACCGCTATGCCTGCGGTCTTCAGGCCCGACTTGCAGACAATGTAACGAAATGCGATGTAGGTCTCAGCACTTATGTTGTACAGTCGGTTGTCATAATGCCTAGCAGGAAGGTAGGTTCTGCTACATATTTATAGGAATCATATCTGAAGGATAGAATGAGCAGCAGGCATGAGAAGTAAGCCCAACTGATCTTTTAGTTAATACCTGTTAAGTGGACCTTGTTCGAATTGTGGTTAAAACATCTATGAATTCCCGAGAAATCATGCTCATGCCCCAAGGTTACAGTGATTGTTACTAAATCAGTATATTAATAGGCTGAGGACACATACTGAACAGGGAAATTCCAACTACAGAGGCTTCTGAAAAGTCATGGATGGCGGCTTTCTGGCGCTCGATAACATTTAATAGGTACTCGGTAGTACTATGTTTTACATTTCCATCACCTCCAGGTACATTTCCGAATTCCGATGTCCTTGATTGGAGTACCTCATGGAAAAGGACTTGGTCTCCTCCATTTCTACTATGCAGATAAATCTCATGTTCCTCACTTGTGTCACAAATTATCAAGAAAACTGACACTCGCAGCATGTTCCCTTGAGTCAGAGCCTGTGATTTTGGAGCTCGAGGGGCTTCGCCTTGAATAATGATTATCTAATACAGCACCTCTTGTCTTTGGTTTTTTGCCAGGTTGCACCATGTGAATATAGATGCTGGGCAGATTGGTTTCGTGCCGGATTTTTCCATCCCAGATGAGATTCAATGGTTCAGCCATCCGACCGTTCCGCCCTACACACATAATCGCGACTCTCCCGAGTCCGCGAAAATGGATGAGAAATCTAAAACTTATGGACGGCGGAAAACGGCATAAGCCACCTTCATGTCATAGCTTACGATGCTGAAGAGTATCTCTTAATAATGGTTCAGCAGCGGTGGTAATGGCAGCCCCAAAGCTAATAGGATTAGCGTTCAGGCAGTTGTAGAGGCTGTGTTTGCGAGACTGGGGAAACGGTGACGACTGATTCCTTCCAAAATTTGGTGTCCAAATGGCGAATGCTCTCCCTCGAGTTTGTGTTTCGTAGCCATGTTCTAATAATAAGTACTGGTCTAGCGTTAGCAATCGGGGCCAAAGCAGCCTGGGGAACAGATTAAAAGGCAATCAGAATAATGAGACTAGGTATATGAAAGAGCTTACTTAGTTCCACACACACATCTGCAGAAAGAAATGAATCAATCAATAATTATCTCAAGTGGAACCTCCTGTCTAGACATTGAAATCTTGCTTAATAAAGTATTCACCATTAATGAATATGACATGTGTGCTGGAATAGATTTGCTATTTCCTATGCCCCCTGATCGGACGATCTGTGGAGTCTGGGTCTGGCTCATGTCCTCCTTTAAAAGCTGCCAGTCAGAAAGGAGTGACCGAAGTTAGTTGAGATATATGACCGGTCGTCTGACACGATGGATGGTATTCACAGGCAAGTGAGGAAGAGTCGCTGGAGGCTCAGAACTAATACGAGCCGGGAATTAGTCTGGTAGATAAATACCTGTAGTACTTTGGCTGCAGAATTGCTTTTTGTAAAACCAGCGAGGAACTCACAATCATCTTTTCTATGCTTTCTTGTATAGTGGTGTTCTTCAATGTCATTGCCATTTGAGGCTCGATTTATGAATGGCCTATGGAGGAGCAGACACTGGATCTTTAGGTCTTCATAGCCGCTTGTCTCTTAGTCCATCTTATCTTAGGGTATCGTATAGTCGTTAATTCTGATAATATTACATACATGTGAATCAAATCCAAAAACTATCGAGAGTCATGAAACAGGCTTGTTGTCGAGAACTGAGACACCCATGTAACAAACTGATTTCCTTGAAGTGGGATAGATGCAATCCTCATACTGTACAAATGCAAATATTCTGTGGTGGTAAAGGAGTCCAATTTCTCCAAGAGGAAACGAAGGTCTCGTTGCAGAGGTTCGCAAACAACGGGATCTATTCTCTGCTGTAGTGCGATACTGTTGTCTGGGAGACTACAATCACAGAATGTGCTGGTGGAATATGGAGGAGAAAGTATACAACTTGTCTGTGCTCAAAAGAGGGAATAAAATCCATTTATTCATCATGGATCTTTCAACATCTCATGTAAAAAAGCTTCAAAGGAGTATCTTTCCATTCACCCTGGCCCAGTTAATTCTCTGAATGCGAGTGCGTCCCCCTTCAACTCTGTATATACATGATTCGTCATTCGAGAACGGTATCAAATGCATAAACGTCGTAACATTTCCCTTAAGCCCAAAGATTGATGACCGCGCGTCCAGGCAGCTGGCCAGCCAGCATCTTGTCCACAAAGGTGTTGATATCATTGATGGTTCCTTTGACCAGGATTGACTTGACCAGACCCCTGGCGGTGAAGTCCAAGGCTTCTTCCACATCCTTCAGAGTTCCGGTGAGGGTGCCAACCACGTTCAGTCTCCTCAGCACCATCTGTATCGGGGATGCACCAACCCTGAAGTCATCCTCGGGCAGTCCAACGCAGACGAGAGTGCCGCGTGGTCGCAGTAGGTTGGGGGCCATCTCATAAGCGGCCCTCGATGCGGCCGTCACGACGACCCCGTGTGCACCATACGTGGTAAGTTCCATGACCTTGGCTGGGATGTCCTTCTCGACTAGGAAGTCAATGTAGACCTCTGCGCCAAGTCTCTTGCAAAGTTCCTCCTTCTCTTTGCCGCCGTCGATAGCGATCACGCGCATTCCCATGGCCTTCGCGTACTGGATTGCCAGATGGCCCAGACCACCACCGGCACCGGGAAGGACGACCCATTGGCCGGGTCTGACAGCGGAGCGCTTCAAGGCTGTGTATGCCGTGACACCACCACAGAGGATCTATTCTTTCTATGAGCGAGAGCAACATGATGTTCAGATGGAAAGGGATACTCACAGGACCAGCTTCCTCGTCAGATACTCCATCAGGGATCTTGGTGGCGTACTGTGCGCTAGTGGTCACATACTGCTGGAATGTTCCCTCCGTTGAAGCTCCACTGTTTTTCTGCTGCGTGCAGTGCAGCTCGTCGAACCCATTGGTACAGAACTCGCAGTCGCCGCAAGTGTCGGAAACCCACTTGATTCCAGCCCGGTCTCCAACCTGGAATCACTTGACGTTCTTGCCCACGGCGACGACGACACCGGCACCCTCGTGGCCGGAGACTTTGGCCTTCATGTTGACGCCCATGCTGGCCCAGTCACCCCTGATTAGGTGGACGTCCGAGTGGCAGAGACCAGACCAATTGACCTTGACAAGGATCTCACCGTCGTTGGGCGTAGGGACTGGGATCTCTTTGACAACACACTGGGCATCAGGGCCGGGCTGCTCGACAACGGCTGCTTTCTGAGTCGTTGGAATGCCCATCTTATCTTCTTATAGTCTGTGTCAATAGAGAGGCTAATCAAGGTATAGTGAAGAGAAAAAGAAACAATTGATGAGTTATGAAGGCGCCAATTGATGCATCTGTTCCTGGAGGAAGAGATTCATCCCCAAGCCTTGGGTCGACGCAGTATTTATGTCTTCTCATCTCAGGTCCCGGTACGAAACCTCGTTCAATAGCGAGAGCACGGCCTCCAACAGTCCAACTGTTCGTAACCCGCGGCAACGAGCTATTGCGGAGAAAGGAGCGCGGGGGTTGTGGAGATCCAAGGAGGCGGCGTCCGGAATCCTGGACGTGCTATCCCCAGACTGCGGTTCCGCTGACACCAGACCCTACTCCGTATGCCTGTCGGGTTGGTCCCGTCGGCAGGCTGGGCCTGATGCCTCCGTTCCTGTCTCGAGGCCAGTATAAAATGCCGGCACTCACGATAAGATGCCAGACCATTCGGATAGCGTGGGCGATGCGCCTATGGTTCGTCTCACACAAACATCTCTAACCATGATATCGTCTGGTTACCATCTTCCAAACGTCCAGCAGGCATGCGAATAGCGGTCCTCCTGCTTCTCAAGCAGCAGGACGATACATGACGACGATATCACAGGCAACGGACTTTTCGCTAGCTCCATGAGTGATCTGTGGTAGGTTAGGAGCCACATCCGAAGCAATAACCGACGGTATCGAATGGACGCTGGCTTTATCCACTTCGGAAGATGATGCAGAGGTTCCGACTGGAGAACCGCGCGGAGAAACCATGGATCCATGCTCCTCCCCCGCGGGGTAACCGCTAACCAGTTGTGGAGCACCGAGGCGGGGGACCTATCTCGGGAACGGCGGCCCAGACCGAGTCTACTGAGACCAGCGTGTCACTTCATGTCCACAGCTTGCGTCCTGTGTCGCTTCCGCGCTCCTCCTCGCTGCCAAGTCGGGGAAACGGTGCGAAGGCCCATCGCAGGATGTCTAAGTTGGTCTGAAGCTTCACCATTGCTGGCCAGATGGATATCTGGGTCTTCATGGTGGAGCTCAGCTTGAAAAGGCTGGGATCTTGCCTTGGAGGACAGAGGCTCGGGGGAAGGGAACACGGAAGCTTTCCAGAACGCCGTGCGAGACGGAAAGAACCGTAGGTGGTTGGAAAGGAACTGACACATTGCTATCCTATATTCATGGGTCGCCTGCTCTTTATCAGTGGTTTCCGCAAGTACCCGGGTGGTTCACTTCCTCCAATTTTCCTAGAGACACCAGGCTTCAAAAGTATGCGGTCTTCAAAGCAAGTCCACTTTAGATCGTCAGGCATACCCAGGGGACATTCAAGCAAAAGAACCCCAGTCCAAATGGCTTTTTGCAGGAAAATATTGAAGGATTTGTAATGGACTGTCATCAGCCTCCCAGCTGGAACAGAAAGTCCCAGAGGTTTGTCGCCTGGTGTAGTATAGGCTCGTATTCCATAGCTCTCCACTCAGACAGCCCGCAGGCGTGGATAGTAAGTACGATTTCCTGTTCCGCGAAGCTGTGCCATTGACCTTCCACGCTATTCGCCTTAGTATTGCATTTGCTCCGCCTTGAAACTCGCAGATTTTAGTTCTTCTGATATCCTATCAAGAGATGTTCCAATCTAGCTCGGGAAAACTATCAACACTGAGGAGAATACCGCGCTGTTTTGACCTTGAGGACAACAGTACCGACAGATACGCGAAACACGGACCGTTATCATCGATATGTTGTGTTTCCTGGATGGCACAGTCAGAGTGGTATTAATGATCATGTTGTCAATACAGGAGCCACAACCCAGATATTGGAGAAGCAAGCATCTTGTCGTAGTCCCTCGAGATGAGGCCAGCAAAGACTCCAAGTTCTGGCAGGTATAAACATAACAGCAGAGATTTGAGTAACACGAAAGTTGAAGCGAGATAGGATTTCCTGCGAAATTAAGCCTTCACTGAAAAGAAAATGTATGGCCCTTACTAAGTACCTAGATAGATGAGGCGGTGTGAGTATGGCCTGTGAGACCAGGACATGTGAGATGACAGTAGCAGGGCAATAGATGAAAAGGATTACAGAATTCAAATAGCTCTAGTTGACTAACAGGAATGGTTTAACTTAAGAGTCGTTAATAGTGCAGGTCAGCAGAGTTGAAAAGGAGACGCCCTAAGAGGTGCATATTGGGAGCATAGGCGACAGATGAACCATCATGTTGGGAGCCCGTACCCAGAGCTCTGGGACCGCATCCATGGCTCTGGAATAATGTGACCATCCATTTATGTGATTCGGAGGTTAAAGTCCATTCATTGGAAGTTTACAGGTCACGAAGAGTTGACATAAAAGTGGAGACTCTTAGAGCCCTAAGCCCTAAGCCCTTATCGAGACATATAGGTACAGTACACTCCCCTCGGGCCTGCCATCATTATTTGGTCAAACATCAGCGGTGAACGCATAGGTGGCTTGTAGAATGAGTTATTATTAGTGTGATAATTGATGTCGCATATCACACAGCAGGTACGGCGTTTCAGGAGACAATTTCAGGAGACATTCTCTTATACTCTCGCTTTCAACTGCCTTCTGTCTCCAACTCATTACGAAACATCTACAACCTATGTAAGGCCGTTGTAAACACCAATCTCTGGTTTTTATTTTTTGCCTTCCAGAACTGCAATACCGACTCCCTCGCCACCTTACATAGCCTTTACCATTTGTACACTACAACTTTTTCATTGCAATCACTGTCCATACCACTGCTGCTATCACGCTCATTAAAAGTGTACGCTATGCTAAGTGACCGTGCAAAAGGTTTGATTGCCTGTTCTGAATTTACGTTTGTGCAGTGAACTCCTTTTTCAGGGTTGTTCAGACCGACGCCTTTGCCAGGAAGTAAAAGTGCATAGGCAATGTATCAATATCTCGAGCGCCGACTTCGGCAGCCTCTCGACATAATTCAAATTAACAAACCTCTGGATTACTTGTAAAATATTCTCTTTCTGGAATCGAGAAAGTACTCTTCTAATTAAGCTTTTGAGCTCCTTTACCCTTATCTTGGGGTCAATAAATCAAGGGTATCTGGCGGGCGACTGTAAATTTCAGGGGTCCGCTTGCCATTGTCAAAGTTTTCTAAAAGGAAAAGAAGCAGAAAGTAAAGTTGACAGTGACATCTAATGGATTTCCCTACAAAATCTTCTCGTGAGGGAACCAAGTCTAGCATGACAAGTCCGTCCGAACCGCACAGTCAGAGTCAGCTAAGAATGCATGAAGAAGGAAAAGCAAATATCTCTACAGATCCTCGTTCAGAGAGGAAGATTCCCTTTTCTGAGCCACCCCCGCCGCGGGCCGTGATTCACGATGAAATGAGGGAAGGATAAACGAAGGAGCCAGCCCTGGCAATCACTTCAGCTGTCACCTGCCCCCTTCCCCCGGAGACGAGGAGAGGGTCAGTTAACTCTTCTTCTGTCAGGTCAAATACGGATTGGGGAATTGGATTTAGTCTAGTATGAGGTGGAATGGATACCTTTGCGGCTGATTTGTTGGGGGGTTAAACAGGGTTGTATCACGTATGATCAGAAAGTAAAAGGTGGCAATTGTGGTCCAGATATTTTGATAATAAGGAGATTATGTAAGATTTGTTTGAATTCCTCCGTATATACAAACCATCAATCCATAATCCTGAACGATACATGATATGACGCTGGTATTAAAAGAATTTGGGTAGTCCCAGCGGCTGAGATGATCTGCCAGAATTGCAAGATGACGAAGAGTATGAAAACAGGACAAGGAGTGATAATACAATCGAGCTCAGGCTCGGTATTCTATCCTTGGATCTGCATACCGTTCAAAGTGATCTCCAATCGAACACATAAAGCAAGAAAAGAGTCACAACCGAATTACATTCCGAGCCCTACCAAGTCCACTCCTCAACCACTTGCCCAGTGCCGACGAGCAGCCTGGGCACGTGGGAACCCAGAACTGGCCACTCCCCAGATTCAAACCGCACGCAGGAGATGCTTGTATCGTACTGATAACTTGATGCGGGTGAAGTGACCACAGACCCGTCAAGAAGGGAGAAGATTTGGAGTTTACGGTCGTCAGTTACTGGAAAGACACAGCAGGTTAGCCTCTCCACCGCCTTACCCTGAAACCTGTACCTGGTCCAGAATAACGCTGAAATAAATTGATAGGATTGGTGCAAACAGGGTCATGCTTTAGTAGCATGCTTACCACCAGCAAGGAGACCAAGCTCCGGGCTCACATCAATGTCGTTGCAAAAGGTAACCCTCGCAGAGTTTGAATACTCCGGAAACCACAAGTAAGGCTTTGTTGAGGTGTGACGAGAGCTACCCGGTTTTGGGCGACTCTGCAATCCATTGGCAGGGTATCGAATGTCATACATCTGAAGCTGTATTGTCGATAAGCGATCTCATCTGTAAGAAAAGGAACAACAATCCAATCAAAGAAAGGATGGTTCCCGAAAAAAAAGCTAAAAGGAACGGGAAGAGACGTACCGATTTGTACCCCGCCACGACCAGCCGATACGGATCAACCTTGCGGATCTTAGATACGGCATGCGAATGTTGCAATCTAGTGACAGTTCCCCCACTACGGATGTCATGGAAGAATATTGAGGAGTCCGACAAACCGGAAACGATCACGTCCGAAGTGAGCCACTCCACAGCCATCACGTCAGAGTGTGAGGACTCCCTGTATCTGAAGGAAGCTGGCTTCCCGGAGATAACGTCAGGAGGAAATTGTTTTTTCTCCAGCTGCCAGCGGTATCCGACGCCCTCCAACGTATGCAGGCCCTGGGACGTTCCAATTGCAAAGAACGGACTATCACCAGTCGGACGCGGAGATGACGACCACAACGTCGTTTCTTCCCGCACTCGGGTGGGATGGCGCACCGAAGCTGATCGAACATCAATACTTCCATGTCAGGAAAAGAATCTAATACATACTTACCAAGAGTAGGCCAACGGTACGTTTCTTCTTCAACAGGATCAGGAATGGCCCTCACCAAAAGGAAGGAATCACCCGCCGGTCCACTATCCATCGCCGCTCTGGTTTTTATTAGTGAAAGAAAAAAAAGTAGAGAAAGCAAGGCCTTGGAACATACAAGAGAAATCCTGTGTGACTAAGAGAGATCGAGGGGATCTGTATAGATATGAACATCCAGTCTTTGGCAGAGTCTCTTCCCTGACATACCCGATATTCATCTTTGTACAGAACTCGTTCCAGTGATTGGTGGTATGTCCACGTGTGGCGATGGGATTCTGGAAAGCAAACTCTAAGAGTTGTCAATGTCCAGTTAGCTCAAACACTCAGGGATAAAGTTCTAGTAGAAAGTCTGTTGGAGCTGAAGAGAAGAAAACTCACGCAACAGCCGACTCAGGACCCCGCGAAAGAGCTTTCATCCTATTAGCAAGAGTCTCAGGCAACAGATAGTGTGGAAACGCGCACCAGTAATCAAGAGCCCAGAACGGTTTCGTAGAATATGCGTGACAGTATTATCTCCACTTGTACCCCATGGCGTATATTTGTGTAGCTGTTTCCGCTGTAGTTTGCTTGCATACGCCTTCCCTTGTTGCTCAAATATATCGCGACTTGACGTACGCTGTTGGCTGAGCTCTCTCTCGAGCCCGATAAGCGGATGCATCAGAGAGGATGCTCTCCTAATCCTTTCCGTTGCGACACGACGGCCATGCTCCCTCTTACGTTTTCGACTCTGTAAGAAAGTCAGCAACTACATTCCAGAGTTGACAAAATTCTCCTGTCGAAAGGTATGTATAACCTTCTCCTCCAATTTCCTTTCTTTGATCGCCCTTTCTGAGTACTGACATCCCGGAGGCGCTACATGGTTCGCCTGGATCTTGAAATATTTCTTCTTTTCGGGATCTAAAAAAGTTCCCCGTTAGCATGGCTCAACGAAAGTCAGAGAAGTAGAATTGCATGCAAGAAGACAAGACAGGCCATTCCTTTCATGGAAAATTCCGCTCCAAACGTCTGGAGAAATAGAGTCGCTCAGGAACATTTGACCATAGTGCAGACACCAATTTCGCAACAAAAAAATGCCAAGAGAGATAGGCACACGCGCAAAAGGGTCAAGATGAAAACGCCTAGTTCTTTAACTAGGAGCCCGGAAATGGTTCAAGACAAAGGCAAATAACAAGCACAGGCATCTGAGAAGAAATCCAAACCGACACATACATATACAGCAGGGAAGAACAATACCAGGTACTTACCATAGTAGAAACCCGGAATTTCCTTTACCATATTCTGCTAAAAGGAGAGAATAGGAGCGAGAATTGAGATCGAGCTAGCCGCCAGTCAAATTTGTCTCTTGTTTTGCACCTCCTTCTGTTTCTGTTTTCGACCTTTTATTCGTGCGAACAGGCCTGCAGCCTGACATACGAAGGGGAGAAGAGACAAAAATATGCGATATTCATCAACATATCCGGGCGCAGATCTGAAGTTTCAAATGTGTGAGATGCACACGCCGGGGAGAAGTAATGGGTAGTAAACTTCAAGGGTTGCTTCCAAGATGGGACTGGAATACGGTGAAGCACCGTCACACATTCCACCTTCCTTCATCCGCTGTATTTAGTAAAGTGGACAGTTTTCGGGTTTGAGCTCGTTCCTATGCTCTATTCGTATCCTTTTGCTCTTCAGGAAGCACGCCGCGGCAGCATGACGTTTGTCCGTTTGATTATATAATCAGCAGACCGCTAGTGGGCATGATCTGATTGGTCAACTCCGCTCTGGGTCATCCAAGGTCTTGGCAGTCAGGAACGAGCGCGGAGAGATGAGAATCAGGTTGGGACTGGGATTTCAGACATTTATGTTGGAAGTGAGAATGGCTCTCTATCTTTTCTTCAGGGAGGATAAGGAAAGAGCTGCAATGGACCTACCATCTCTATTGTCTGGCACGGCTTCATGGCCCTTAAGGCGAATTGATTCACATGCAGGAGTGTTTTACATTTTTCCAATTTCAGGACATTCGACGTTGGATTCCGGAGACACTAGAAGTACGTAAATACTGTGGATTAGATAGCATTGCATTCTGATGCTCATGACGCTTTAAAAATTGTTTTCCTGGCTTTCTTTTCCAGGAATTCGCCAAAGCAATCCGCAGAATAGCAGTGTCTATAATCACTCTTGACGTATGTTGCAAAACAGTCATCAATTGGAAAGAAAGGACCCTCTGGAAAGCAGGGATCTTCCAAGTCTGCAGCATGTGTAAGAACATTTGGTCCTTAACAGTGGGAATGACCCAGCCGAAACAAGGACGGATTCATATTGATTTAATCAACGACACATTCCACTTCTGGCGCACCTGTAGAAATGACCAGTAAAAGGTTTTAGAGAGGCCCGCCGTAGATAAGAAAATAAAATGGCATTTGGAGAAACGGGTCCATCCAATGTCGCGTGGAGAGATTATTTTTAAAAGTCGAAATAACAACATAGTCCCCTTACCGCGAAGCTTATCCCCTTCCACCTCCTAACATCCAATTCTATACCTCCCTGAAGAGGTGAAGTTGGATGCGCCTCGATTAATTGATCCCTCTACCTGTTCCTTCATATCGATTGTTAATAGTAGAGTTCACATTAAAAGGTCGAAGCAGAACAAATCACTCAATCATGCCAACCACCGATCAAAATATATTTCTTAGAAGCATACTATTTTGTACCTATGTACACTGCCCCTCATCTGTGTCTCGAAAATCAGCCAAGATCGCCGTCCCCAACAAGTACCTATATTGTTGATGCGTTATTGATCATCGATATGACGCAACTCAGCCAACGACAAGCAGCTGTTGCAGCACGCTTATCTGCAGATAAGGGAGACCGAGACCCGCCAGAGATTACAAGATACAGCAGGACAGGCCAATTGCGGCGCTGTATCAGAGCCCTCCACGTCAGCGGCGTGGCCGATAGGGCTTTCAACGTGCTGGTCCTGCTAGCAGGGGCGACAGTAGCAGCTGCTCACGTTGACAGGTCTGCGAAATGGACGAGCAAAAGAAAGAGATCTTCGCAATTTTCAGAACAGATGTTTGTATCCGCGAACACGAAATTGTGGAGCGTCGATAACTTCAGTACGAGCTGCGCAAAGTGCGATTGAGTTAGTTTGTATACCGTCCTTCTCTGTGTGTGCTGTCCAGAACCTTAAGCCCCGGCACAGGAAAACTAGGAGGTTAGAGTTAGCGGCAGCTGAGCGGAGGACGGATTGACGTTGATCGACCGAGCGATTCTGGCCGGTGGAACCGTGCGGGTAGGAGTGCGGGGAGTGGAGGCAGTGGGGGTGCGTGCCGATAAGGATAAACGAGACTGGACAGTATTATGAGTATGGAGGGTATTAGTAGATCATCCACGATTCAGACAGGAAGAGGTTGCAAGCCCAAGCAGAGCCTGCCATGTCATTGCGCCCTAGCGGAACAGAGACGATGTTGGGTGGTGGACGGGTGGTGTGCTCAAAAAATACCGGCTGCTCGGTATCTGTCTGACGGTCTCGAGAAATACCGTCATGACAAGACCTTGCCTTCGACGTTTCTTCCAGAAGCGCGGCATTTTCAAACCGCAGTGTGGTACGTTGGGAGCTATCTTGGCCGTGCAAGGGCTTACTTGACGTGCATACTGTACGGAGAAGGAAATCTTGCCCAGCCCGCACCGGGAACCAGCAGTCTCGGCCAGCGCAACCACGGAATACTAGATGAGGTCATTAGGCAATGAGGGTTTTTTTTCCCTTCTGAATGCTGGCCAAGTTTTAAGTTTGAGGCATATCACGAAAAGAATAACTAAGTTCATGGGTTGCCACAGCTACTCTGGGCATCCGGATGTACGTGACGTCCCCTCCGTTCTATCCCATACCCTTGCTGTATTGGACCATGTCCCGAGGTGGACAGACATGTCGTCCACTTGGTGATGTGTCTTGGCACGGCTCCTCCTCCGCCCTGCTAGAATGAAATTCCAGGTTGTCCATCAACATTCCGCCCCCGGTCCCCGAGACGGCAGGCTGGCGGCCTTCAGCACAGCATGTCTGCATCATGTTATCGATGGTAGACGATCGTGATCATGTTTTCCAATTTAAACATACTTACCTTGTATAGATGTCCGTTTTGTCGACAGCGACGTTGATGCTGTCGCGTCTCCGGGTGGCTGTGTTGGAGACCCGCAATGATCATCAACGCTGACGACAGCATTCACGTAGAACCTGTAGGAGAACTACAGAGACAGTGAGCTTTCTCCCGGGACTATGTCTATCGAATGCTCGTGCCAAGTATTCCAGAATGCTTCTGTGAGGCAATAATGTGATTTTACTGTCAATCCATGGTGTGATCGTTTTCGTCTTGCATTGTGCCAGGGTGCTATTCTCCATATCGATCAAGCCGACCTGTCGGGTCCTTGTGTCAAGAGTGGATGCCCATACTTGGTACAGTACTCGGCATTCAATATCCGCCTGATTATTGAGGCAAAATCTCGCCTCGAATTCGTTTACAACAGTCTTCCTTTGAAGTACTCCATGTCAGTTCTCCCTACGTTTTCAGGCATTTTGATGGCGGAAGATGAAACAGACCTGCAACGGAGCGATAAAAAGATATTTCGACTAAAACCAGACATACTGCTACCAGCTCTCACTGCTCTCCAACGAAGTCCGGATCAGGACTGCATATACAAAGCCCGCCCTTCTGAGAGACGGAAGCGGATGGCTTCAGTTTTATTTTTACTCTCAAAGAAAATTAAAGATACACATCCGTACATGACACGGAGTACATACGGTCAAGACAAGACGGTCAGATCCTTAACTTTCATCTAGCAGTAGCAGCCTCAGGGCCTGTCCTGTCTGCTTCAATCTTGAGATTTAAGCCAAAACCTGAGGAGGAATTCCAGCCACACTTGGCGGGCGATGACGAGAGCGCGACTGCTAAGAGTACGAAATCCCAATGCACTAGTCTCTAGACTAAAGAACAGCCTTATCGAGATGATATCGATTGTCGAAATATCGGACATCCAAATCCGGCATTTTGCCACCAGAAATCACATTATGACTGACTGAGCTGCATCATCTGGTGAGCAATCCCCTAAGTTTCGAGTAAGTAAAGCAATGATAGAAGATAAAGCTGAAAACACACCTCGGCCCAAACAACAGATCTTTTGGGAATATCGTGAACCCCGGGCTCACGTTCCAGGACTTCGCCGTCGCGGAGCCAAATTGTTTTGCCTGGGGCCAGTGGCCCTAACTCACGGTTTCATACATTTGTATAAGTTTCAAGATGCTCACTTTCTGGAATTGCCAACACTCGTCTGAAAGAATGCCTTTGAGCTGCTCAATCCTTGTTTTTGGATCAACGATCACGGGTATCGGGCAGGCGGGGGAGAACTTGAGAGGTTCGCTTGCTATGCTGAAGTTCTCTAAGAAAGGATGACAAAAGGACTTGACAGCAAGCAGGGATGCTTGAGAGGAGAAATGTTGACTAAAGAAATACTGAAATCGATGACTATTCAATGATGTATGAAATACTCGGGCGGTTACTGCCAGTAAGTGCTTGATCACACTCTGTCACATGACATTTTAAAGCAGCCAAGCTCCCAGTCGGGTATGACCATGGCTGCTACTACTTGTTTCCCGATTGAATCTTAGGACCTTTTTTTTCTATCTGCCTGCCAAGCCGTACCATCTGCGACGTGCAGAGCTTCTCTTCCCATGCGGCATTCCTCCCGCTGCCTCCTTTGTTCCACCTGCGGTCCCGCGGAGCTCACTCCGTACCTCCTAGGAAGAACACCGGAATTCGCCGAGCCAAGGCACAGCAGATGCCAAGAAATGATTTAAGTTCTAACTTGGAAGGAAATGCCTGACGTACTAGGCAAGACTGTACTGGCCTTGCCTATAGCTCCAGTCCGCTAAAATAGTGTACGGAGTACAGTAGGCAATTTAATCAAATTGCTCAACCGTTGCTGCCTTTCTACGCCTTGTTGTGATTTTCTTCGCTGAAAGCTCAAAAATTCGTCCGAACTATTCGTCAGGATAACAGACTCCATCACCCTTAGCCATTGATTTATTCAGAGGGTTCATTGGTTCAAGGAATCGGCCTAAGGCTTCTTAATATTTATATACTAGGAAGTAACCGCTTGCTGCCCACCTCACTTAAGGTCTGATTGCGATACAAGCATGGTTTGTTCATTGTATCTTGATGTAAAATGTGTGCATACATGAACAAGTTGATAAGTATGTCTAGGTGCCTAGGATGTCTAATATATTTACCATTATTACATGTCAAAGTACATCAGTATGCATTTTAACACTGGTTTTATTTAACAACCAGCACATTCATCATTTAATATTACTGATGACAAGACATCTTAACTGATTGGTGGATTACGGAAGTGAAAAAAGAAAGTGAGGCGTCTCGCGTATTTATTTCTCTTCTCGCCAGTCGCTTTCGGTAAAGAAAAAAAAGGTGTACTTTCTTTGTTCCTTTTTAAAAAGCATAGCCGCAGCGCGTCGTAAGCAAGTAAATAGTTAGAAATGGAAACCCTGTTTGCATGAACACAAAACAACATAGATTTATTCTGACGTGTCTTGCAGCAAAATCCCCGTTACCGTTTTCATCAGGGCCTCGGAGGCATAACTTGAGTGACTACCTATGTAACTATTCGAGAGGAAATGTCTTGATGATTTGATAATATTGTCAATGCCGCCGCTGTCGCTTGATAGGGTGTGGTGTGGCTGGGCGGTGGTGATTTGCAGCCTCCGTGAATTGATGTAATGATCGTCCTCGTTCCCTGTCTTGCTATTCAGTCAAGCTCTTAGAGTATGGGATTAATTGGAGATTGGGACTGGGAGCTCGGGAGCGTAACCGCAGCCGTGGCATGCAAGGGCGGGGGGAGTTTAATAACATGTGCTGGTCAGTAATTCCATGGTTACAATTTACTTTAATTACTCTATCTGGATCGGGTCAGCGAATATACGGCGAATTTTTCTCTAATTGACATTGATATACTGTATACAAAAATAGTTGTGATAGGGTGATTACTGTATCATCTGTGCACAGAATGCTAATTCCATATACAGATTAAGTATTTTCCTAACGGCACTAGCCGAGTAAGTCCTGTATGCACTTCCCCAGATTGACAGGAGCCCCAGACAAGACCGAGATGGGCTCGTCCTCGCGGAGAACGCCGTCCCGTCCGCCGTGTCGAGGAAAGCCATGCCAGGCGGACATTCCTCTCTGTGACGAAGAGATGTTTCCTTACGCAGGAATGACACTGTAACTGCTAGGAACTTGCTTTGTGATGCATTCGAGTTGGTTGCTGATGGCGCGAGCGCAGTCGTCACCGGGCGGCGCTACGTGGAACTTCCAATCGGACAAGATGAAGATGACACCGCCTTCAGCTCCCATTCTACAGAGGGTCTCATGTATATAGTATACCATATATCCCTAATAACATATTTCATGTGCCAACCATCTGTGGAATGTATATCCTGCCCTCGAGCTATCGTATCGGAAGGCCGTACTCCGCACATGGCATATGGTACCACAGGAGAAAGTACCATACAGACGGGGTAAATAAGCAAATATCATGATTATCACTCGCTCATCACAAGAGAGATGATCTTTCACGATGGAGACAAGTGCAAAGACAGCCTAAGCGTGAAGGTGAACTGCTAGTGAATGAACCGAATGCGTCATGCAACAAGCTTGGATCAGCACTCTCATCTTGAGGCATCTCAAAGGCTTTCTTGGCAGCTCCGGGCATATACTCCTCTCCGCGCCAAGAAAGAACTGCTGTACTTGATGTGCAGTGGTTCCAAAGTACGGAGCACTGTAACTGTGGGTTGCTCCCGACCGTGTTGCCCACCCCACTGCGCCGGCCCTCGGAAAGGCACCCTCCACAAGCCCACTTGAGGATCCACGGCCCACACCAGCCATCTGACATTCCCAGATGGAGCAGCCGATTAGTCTGGAGCCCTGTAGGGGAGATCTTGGCCTGCACGCAGTAGGCCAGATGTGGTAGCTAGCTAGTAGCAAAGTAGTACCACCTGGGCCGCCCGTGACAGCGCCAAGCAGAGCTCCTCTCGAAGAACTCATTATCAGAGTATGCAGTGATACCGGACATGACATGACGGAACCAGACAGGACAGAACAGGACAGAACGGCGGCCGCCGCATTCACCACCAAGAACCATGCAGCGTCGCTGTTTATCTCTGCGTGGCCCTGCCCTGCTTTGCCCCCCTCTTTTTTTTTCTCCCACTCTCTTGCTCCTCTGCTCAGATCTCTCCCTCTTCTTTTCTGCCCTGGTCATCCTTCTCAATGTGCCTGTGATCGCGGCCGCTGTTCTGTCCTGCCACCAAGGCCGGAATCTATCTTCCGCTTCCCTTGCCCTTTGTCTCATTCCCTGCTCGGGAAACTACCTCTTTCCTTGTCACCACTGCCCGTTACTTCCCTCGTCTCCCTTCCCTCTTCCTCTCACGCTTTCCATCAACGCACAAACCCTCGCGTCTCTCTCCCTTCCTCAATCCCTCCCCTTCACACGGCCTGGTTATCTGTGTAGCCTTAACTCCTGGCTTGAACATTCATTCCACCTCCAGCCTCCCCGCCATGGCGGAACCAACTGGCTCTGGAGCTCATGGGGTCTCTAACCATGTGGCTCCCTCCGTCCCGTCGGGACGCTTTGACGGCGTCACAGACAAGCCCGAACTCCAGCATCCTTCGCAGGAGGAGAAGACGGGCCCCGACGACGATGAGGAGGAGGACATGGATGCCCTCATCGAGGAGCTTGAGAGTCAGGACGGTCACATCGACGCCGAGGACGAGGGCCCAGAGGAGCCTGGCGGTGCTCGTCCGGTCCCCGAGGAGCTGCTCCAGACCGACACCCGCACGGGTCTGACCGACAGCGAGGTTCTGGCGCGTCGCAAAAAGTTTGGTCTCAACCAGATGAAGGAAGAGAAGGAGAACTTGGTCCTCAAGTTCTTCTCCTACTTCATTGGTCCCATCCAGTTTGTCATGGAGGTGAGTTGAGTCTTCAACAGCGGCGCTCAGAACTATATGTTGCCCGGTTCGGAGATGTGTGCTGTTGTGTGCGACACGTCAATTGGAAAAATATAGCTGACGCTGCATCGTGCCTCATGTAGGCTGCGGCTATTCTGGCGGCCGGTCTCGAGGACTGGGTCGATTTCGGTGTCATCTGCGCTTTGCTCCTGCTCAACGCCTGTGTCGGTTTCGTCCAGGAATTCCAGGCGGGTTCGATCGTCGACGAGCTAAAGAAGACCCTCGCCCTGAAGGCTGTGGTCCTCCGTAACGGTCGACTGAGCGAGGTTGATGCTACCGAGGTCGTCCCCGGTGATATTCTGCAGGTCGAGGAGGTGAGGACCAGCGACGACCGAGAAAATGGCGACGAGCTCATGCTGACGATTCCTGCAGGGTACCATTGTTCCGGCTGACGGACGCATTGTCACGGAAGATGCGTTCCTTCAGGTTGACCAGTCCGCCATCACGGGCGAGTCTCTTGCTGTCGACAAGCACAAGGGCGACACCTGCTATGCCTCGTCCGCCGTCAAACGCGGTGAGGCCTTCCTTATCATCACTGCAACCGGCGACAATACCTTTGTCGGCCGCGCGGCCGCCCTGGTCAACGCTGCGTCTGCTGGAAGTGGCCATTTCACCGAAGTTCTCAACGACATTGGCACCGTCCTGCTGATTCTGGTAATAATGACCCTCCTAGTCGTGTGGGTTGCGTCTTTCTACCGTTCCAATGGCATCGTCACAATCCTTGAGTTCACCCTGGCCATCACGATCATCGGTGTGCCGGTCGGTCTTCCCGCAGTCGTCACCACCACGATGGCCGTCGGTGCTGCTTATCTTGCCAAGAAGAAGGCTATTGTCCAGAAACTGTCTGCCATCGAGTCGTTGGCCGGTGTTGAGATCCTGTGCTCCGACAAGACTGGCACTCTGACCAAGAACAAGCTGTCCTTGTCTGAGCCTTACACAGTTGCCGGCGTCGACCCGGAGGACCTCATGCTAACTGCCTGTCTGGCCGCCTCGCGCAAGAAGAAAGGAATCGACGCCATTGACAAGGCCTTCCTGAAGGCACTGCGTCACTACCCTCGCGCCAAGAGCGTGCTAACCCAGTACAAGGTGTTGGAGTTCCACCCGTTTGACCCTGTCTCCAAGAAGGTCAGCGCCGTAGTCCTGTCTCCCCAGGGTGAGCGTATTACCTGCGTCAAGGGCGCCCCGCTCTTCGTTTTGAGGACCGTTGAGGAGGACCACCCGATCCCCGAGGATATCGATACTGCATACAAGAACAAAGTCGCAGAATTTGCTACCCGTGGCTTCCGCTCACTCGGTGTTGCCCGCAAGCGTGGTGAGGGCTCATGGGAAATTCTCGGCATCATGCCCTGCTCGGACCCTCCTCGCCACGACACGGCAAAGACCATCAATGAGGCCAAGACCCTGGGTCTCTCGATCAAGATGTTGACCGGTGACGCCGTGGGTATCGCCCGTGAAACGTCCCGTCAGCTTGGTCTGGGGACCAACGTGTATAATGCGGAGCGTCTGGGTCTGGGTGGTGGTGGCACCATGCCCGGTTCTGAGGTGTATGACTTTGTAGAGGCTGCCGATGGTTTTGCAGAGGTGTTTCCTCAGCACAAGTACAACGTTGTCGAGATCTTACAGCAGCGTGGTTATCTAGTTGCCATGACTGGCGATGGTGTCAATGACGCCCCATCACTCAAAAAGGCCGACACCGGTATCGCCGTAGAGGGTGCCTCTGATGCTGCCCGCTCTGCTGCTGATATTGTCTTCCTGGCTCCCGGTCTGTCCGCCATCATTGATGCTCTGAAGACCTCCCGTCAGATCTTCCACCGTATGTACGCGTACGTCGTCTACCGTATCGCACTGTCGCTTCACCTCGAGATATTCCTGGGTCTATGGATCGCCATTCTGAACGAGAACCTGAACCTCCAACTGGTCGTCTTCATCGCTATCTTCGCTGATATTGCGACTTTGGCTATTGCCTACGACAACGCCCCGTTCTCCAAGACTCCCGTCAAGTGGAACCTGCCAAAGTTGTGGGGTATGTCAGTCCTCCTGGGGGTCGTCCTGGCAATCGGCACCTGGATCACTCTGACCACCATGTTCGCTGGCGGTGAGGATGGTGGTATCGTGCAGAACTTTGGAAAGCGTGATGAGGTGCTGTTCCTTGAGATCTCGCTGACGGAGAACTGGCTGATTTTCATCACACGTGCGAACGGACCTTTCTGGTCATCGATCCCCTCGTGGCAGCTGACCGGTGCCATCCTGCTTGTGGACATCGTCGCGACCTTATTCTGTATTTTCGGATGGTTCGTCGGCGGACAAACCTCGATCGTCGCCGTTGTCCGCATCTGGATCTTCTCCTTTGGTGTCTTCTGTGTTTTGGGTGGTCTGTATTACCTCCTGCAGGGCTCGAGGGGGTTTGACAACCTGATGCACGGGAAGAGCCCTAGAGGCAACCAGAAGCAGCGTAATCTGGAAGATTTCGGTGAGTTTCCCTGGGTATTTGACTTTGGCCATTGTCATACCTCCTCTAACACTGTGTTTCATAGTGGTTTCATTGCAGCGGGTCTCCACACAACATGAGAAGAGCTCGTAGCTGCAAGTGACAGACACCCATGCCACGGGGGCGGGATGGAGAAGGGAATAAAGCAAGTGAGCGGGCTAGTCCTTAATCTAAACTTATCAAACCCCGAAAGACAGCACAAGACATGATCAGATTCATCATTCACCCCTCACATTTGATATACCCATTATCCGTTTTGTACCTAGACCCGCTTTGTGAGTCTGGCCTGGTTTGCTGGGTGATGTCTATGGTGGTCATTATGTATTTTTTTCAATGAATCCACATTAAAGTTACGGTTGATCTGCCACACAACACCTGCCACATGCCAGCCAGGTCTACACAATGTGGCTGCGTGTGTCAAGCCGAATCTCAGTTACGTCTGTTGCCCATTGCAGGAGTCAGCGGTGTTTGTTTGATCTCTGTTGAGACTGTTTGCATGTATCACGTCTTTCTTACCATTCATTGCATTAACTGCACCGTTGAACCTGCTTTGCCTCCCGCTTCCCCTTTCCTACCCACCTGTCACTTTTCATGGCTTGTGTCTCTGCTTGCATTTCTCGAGCCTATTACTCTCCGGACCAGACGGAGGAGACCAACGTGCCGTGAGCATCTGTTTGCAAAACCAATTTGTGATATCCTCTTTCGTGCAATTGCTTAGATGACCCCAGGAATCTCATGGTCGTCTGCAGGTTCGCTGTGCATCATGGGATGCGCTGGGGGGAGTAGAGAATGTAGTTTTAGTAGCAGTAGCTGCGGTAGTAGAATATTAGATGAAGGTCTATTTATGTAATGGAAGCACATACTTGTGACATGTGGAGGTGGGCCACGGCGAAACTTTTTGTTTTCGGTTGTTTCCTTGAGGATCCCGTAAAACGTCAATGAGCCAGAATGGCAGAGATGACTGCGTTGTGCATATATACTAAGGACCTACCTATATTCTTCTGCCCAGACCAAAGAGACTCATAAGAAATTGTACATAACGTTGGACACCTACGTCTGAACGGAGCTCGCAGCAGTCCTGGAGGAGCAGGGACCTACGCTGCACCCTAGAATGACATTCCTAGGCCCTTTCATTCTAGACGGCCGTCACATTCCCAAGCAGTCTGCAGGATCCAAAGCCGTGTTCGCAGGTGACTACTGCTAGTAAGTAGTAGATCATGGGTGCAGCGACTGGGGGAATCCGGGGTGAGAAGTGTTCCCGATCCCGTCCGAGCCCGATGTCCTCGGCTCCGCACGGTCGGCTTACCGCTCTCGGGGATGCACCAGACGTTATACTCACTAAATACGGAGTACTTCGTTCTTATATTCCGTGCTCTTTTCTCCTCGATGTCGGTAGGCTCCAACTGGCCAATTCGAGGTGCGGACCGGGGGGTTAGGCGCGCCGGCCGGTGATCTCGAATTCAGCTGTTCGGTGTACGGAAATAGAACTATTTTCGTCCGGAGCATGACTCAAGAGTACTCGATCTTTCTATCGAGAAGACCGTGCCATTTCTGCTATGCATTCATCCACCAATTGAGTGGCCTGCTACGTTGTGTGCATGTCTGGTACAATCTCTCATATCCGCCATCATGTCCACAGTAACGGCGTCAACTGTCACCGTCCCGGCTGCAGTCGCAAAGCAGCAGAGGTCTGCCCCCATCATAGAGCTGCAAACACCAGCAGAACCATCGAACAGTATCACTCCTCCAGATAATACGGGCAGCGGTGCTCCAGCAACCTCCTCGGCCTCCGATGATGTGGTTCCCCTGTCGGAAAAGTATCCGACGTGGCGGAAGATCCTGATCCTGTTCACGGCCAGCTGGATGACGCTGGCAGCGACCTTCTCCAGTACCTCGCTCTTCCCCGCTGCTCCGGAGATCGCGGCCGAGTTCGGTACCTCGACCGAGGTGGTGAACATCAGTAATGCGGGCATCCTGCTGGCGATGGGGTTTGCGTCGTTTATCTGGGGACCTGTGAGCACGGTTCGTACGGACTGGTTTGATGCTGATTGATTTTCCAGTTCTTTTTTTCACTACTCTTTTTATTTATTCATCTATCTATTCCTTCCTTCTTCTTTTTCTCTTTTGTGCTAGGTAAAGGAATTGGCTTATTTTGACTTTGCATGAGCAGGTGCTTGGCCGAAGACATGCGTATAACCTTGCCGTGTTCATTTTCCTCATGTTCGCCATCGGGGCAGCCGTGTCCAAGAACTTCCCCACGTTCGTCGCGATGCGGACGCTGGCCGGTTTCGAGGCTTCGTTCTTCATGGTTGCAGGTCAGGCCATGATCGCTGATATCTTTGCCCCGGTTAGTAGCGCCATCCGTCCATTTATACTGTGGATAACCTGACATTGTTCAATTGAAGGCCACTCGTGGAACCGCAGTCGGCTTCTTCATGAGCGGAACAGTCTGTGGACCGGCTTTAGGTGCGCGAGGCAAAGCTCTATCAAACCCCGTACGGGAGAAGAGAGACTAGAGCTGATTTTGCTTTCCAGGTCCCTGCGTCGGCGGGATCATCGTCACGTTTGCCTCGTGGCGAGCAATCTTCTGGCTCCAGGCGGCCATGGCAGGGTTCGGCCTACTGCTGGCTCTGATATATGTTCCATCTGCCGCCCGATCCGTCTCCAATGACAGTGCCGCCGAGAAACAGGCGCGCTCCCGCTTCAACCCGATGCGGGTCCTTGAACTATTGATATATCCGAATGTCCTTCTTACTGTACGTCTTCTCCCGTGGCTAATCTTTTCCTCGAGTCAGTCACCCCTGACCAAAACCGCTTCCGCAGGATGTCGCCTGCGGTCTCCTCAGCTGGACCATGTATTCCCTCCTGACGCCTCCCCGTACCCTCATCAACCCCCGGTTCCATCTCACCACGCCCCTTGTGTCTGGTCTCTTCTACCTCGCTCCGGGCGCAGGCTTCCTCATCGGCACCACCCTCGGCGGTAAATGGGCCGACATTACCGTCAAGAGGAACATCATCAAACGCAACGGCGTCCGCATCGCGCAGGACCGGCTGAACAGTAGGATCCTGGCCTTTTTCCTCCTCGTCCCGATCGCGACCGCAATCTACGGCTGGAGCCTGCAGTTCACGGTTGGCGGGCTCGCCGTGCCGACGGTCGCCATCTTCTTCAGCGGTGTTGGGCTGATGGTGGCTTTCAGCAGCCTCAACACATACTGTACAGGGAAGTTTTACCCATTCAATTCTAAGATCAGACCAAGATGGAAACAAAACTAACCGCTCTCGCAGAGGTCATGCCCGGCAAGAGAACCGAAGTCATGGCAGGCAAGTACTTCATCCAGTACTTCTGCTCCGCGGCCGGCAGCGCCACGGTCCTGCCTCTGATCAACAAGATCGGCGTCGGGCCTGCCTGTACAATGAGTACATCTGCGGCCTTGTCTTCCCTTATACCCCTTTTTACCCTTTTTCCCGAACACACCCCTCCAGAACCAGACTGACGTAACTGACGCCATCCTGACTGCGAAGCGGGGCTCCTCCATGCAGCGCTGGATTGACCAGCAGAGGAAGACGCTGGGAGACCGTGAGTAGAGCGGTCGTAAAGGGACAAGACTAGCCTTGCCAGGGATGGTATCTACATACATACCTAAGACAGTGCATACAAACATCGCTACCTAGGTCTGTAGAAGAAAAAGAACATAAAAAGGTAGAATGGGCGCTGTGTCACCTATTTATTGATTTAAGTAAGTAGGTATTGACGGTACATAATATATATATTTACTCAGATCAAGAATCTATCTATCATCTATCTACTCTCTTTCCCTGTTATATTCTGTTCCTTTCTATGCTATTATGAAGTACATACAGAACTGTAAGTCGATATGTGAATAAGAAAAAAAACCCGTTGACAAACAAAGCACAGTAGGCCGCTATGCCAGGGTCTAGTCTAGTAAGGAAGGAGAGAGAGTGGGGGGCGTTGGGGGCGTTGGGGGGGCGATCTTGTCTAGGCATTCTCCCCTTCAGCCATCAGTTCCAGGAATCTCATTATCATCTCTGACTGCAGAGTAAAAACAAACACTATATGCCGAGCGCAAGCTCGCAAAGACCCAGATAGACATAGAACAAGCAGACAGGCAGGATGTTTATTCCCCTTCCCACCCCCGCCCCCTTCTCCCTCCCCGCATATGAACCGAACAAGATAGATTGATAGATAGATTGATAGATTTACAATACAATACAATACAGAAAATAAGTAGAGAACAGCTCGCCCCAGTCAGTTATCTACCTAGATCCCTGCCCTTTTATATTTTTTATTTTTAGGCATCATTACTGACACTAGTTGGTTACCGTGTCTCTCCCGTTAAGAATAACTATCTCTCCGGAGAAGGACTCCCATCTCTCACCTCAAAAGGTATTGATTAATTAATTAATTAATTAATTAATTAATAACATCATCCCTTCCCTTCCCCTTCCCTTCCCTTCTCACTCCACTCAATTACTCACTCGCTCGCTCACCTTACCTTGAATCAAAATCAAAATCAAGGCAGGTCAAATCAGAAAAATTCCGGAAAACATATACATAAAACATGAGTAAGGTAGGGTAGGTATGTAGCAATATTCCAATTCGATTCATTCATTCATGGATCATCCTTGGTAGAGTAGGGTAGGGGTAGAGATAGAGCAGCAAAGCAAGGAAAGCTGAATAATGAAGCTTGGGGACCTCATCTTCATCCTCGAAAAAAAAGAAGTCCCAGCAGCTAGCTACTACCTACCTAACCTAGCAATCGTGTATTGTATGACCCGTCCGTCACGTCGCGCACAACATGATAATCAATAATAACAATAATCCCTCACGCTCGCTGTATCGTACACTATTCTTATCTATAACGAATCGAATCGAGTCAAGTCGAGTGTCGGTCGTGTAAGGAGATCATCGAGAGACTGACTTGTCTCACCTTGACTTGACAACCTGCTCCGCCGGGTCTCGGAGGCCTAGCTAGCTACATCTTACCAGTAAAAATGAACCTGGGAAAAAAAGAAAGTCAATGATTTGTGGAACGGTGCTACGTGTACAACAGTACTACGTGGCCGGGGTTCACAAAGATCGAAATCATCGACTGCCGTTTGCTGTAGGGAATGCTGTGGGATGCCCACTTTTGTTTTCTTCTCTCTGTAATGGACAGGGTGGACCTTGCTGGGATTCACGGAAGCTGAACAGGTGTCGGAGAGTCCTCTACAGGGAGCCTGCCTGCCTGCTGGCCAAATCACCATGAGAGGGAGGGAGGGATGAAGGGGGGGAGGGGGAAGAGAAAAGAAAAGGCTAGGGATTCAGAGACCAATACTTTTTTTAAATCCTTTCTGTGCCTCCTCTTTATTTATGGAGTATATTCCGTCATAGAAAACTTAGATTGATCCTATTTTCAAAATTCCAAAGTCAATTTTTTTTTTTTTTTTTTTTTTTTTTTTGCTTTTCGTGCAACAAAGATAAGCGCCAAACGTGAATGCCCTGTAACTTGCAGCAAGGACAGAAATATCTGCAACAGATTGCGACCGTTCATTCTAACTCACGATTCAGGTCAATATGTATCACCCTGAGAAAATGGTTGCCATCGATGGCAAAGTAGTGGCCGTCTTTCCAGGTAAACCTGACCCGGGATGGGAGACTCGTCCTCTATCAACGTGACGTCTTCAAAGCAGATACTTATAGCTTGGACTCATATCTCCCATATCTGTCTTCTCCGCCTCCGTCAGCTCCGCTCCCCATCCTTTGGCGGCCCTTCTCCGATTCTGATACCAGCAGGCAAAGGCGTAGATGGAACACATCACGGCAGAGAAGCAGCAAAAGCCAATGCTGAGCGTGTACTCGAATCGATACTCGGGAGCGTCCCGCGATCGAAAGGAGTAGGACGCGATGATGCCGCCGATATTGCCGAAGCCCACCTGCCAGGCGGTGCCGACAGCACGTCGACGGTGGCCACCAAGATTCAGGGCAAACCAGCAGACCTCAACTGTGTTGGAAAATTAGTGGCTACTGCCTTTTTTCCTTCTTTTCCCCTAATATTCCTGGGTACTACAGTGGCTATGAAGACGTAAACTGAGGGGAAAACCTACTAGGTATAAAAAGGTGCGTTCCTCCAAATGCCAAAAATAATGCGCCGTACTGGGCTTGGTTATTATGATGTACCGTTAGCAGCACGGCGTAACCGGCGATGGCCAACAACACACCAAACATCGCCAGCAAATACCGATGTTGGAACTTGTCGGAAATGTATGCTGCAATCAGCTGCAGAGCAAAGGTGACCAGCCAGGGCGGAGCGGTGTGAAGCTGCGTCCCGATCTGGGTGTATCCTAAGCTGCTGATGATCACCGGCGCAAAATAAGAGCCCATATACGATGGCACGGTAGCCGAAAAGTGCAGCAGTCCACCAATGAAAATCTTAGGGTCCCTGAACGTGTTCAAGACGTCGCGGGCTTTGATTGAATATTCGATGCCTGAGCTTCCCTGTTCGATCTTCAACCGGGCTTTGACGTACTCTCGCTCCTCCTCCGTCAGCCACTTCGTATTTTCTGGAAAATCCGCAAGGAAGAAGAAGCAGACGACAGCCACGGCGCAGGATGCCGCTCCTTCTAGGATGAAGATCCATCTCCAGCCAGCGTAACCGCGCATCCCATTCATATTGCCGATTGCTGCCGCGAGGAGACCGCTAAATGCGCCAGCGAGACTGGCTGAGCTGAAGAAGAAAGCAAAGCGACGTTGAGCCTCGCTGCGTTTATACCAGGCGCCCATAAGATATACATTGCCTGGCACCATACCTGCTTCTGCCAAACCCAGGAGAAAGCGCAATGCTAGAAGGCCACCATAGCTTCTGATGAATCCCGTGCAAAGTGTAACTATGCCGAATCCGAACATGCAGATCGAGACTAGGTATGTCCTAGCTAAGCCTGGGTGGTGCAAAAACAGGAATGGATCAGGTAGACGTACGCCATACGTGGGGGGACAGCTTCTTTAACAGCATATTCGACGGGATCTCGAATAAGATGTAAGGTATGTAGAACATGGTCAGAGCCGTACTATAATCCAAGTCGGACATGTGCAGTTCTTCCCGAAGTCCGTATATGGACGCGTTTCCTATGTTTGTCCTGTTCAAGGTCAGCCTTTTTGGACTTCAAGAGAGAAGCAAGGAGATCATCTCACCGGTCCAGGAAACAGAGTAAAAATAGGATTGTGGGACAAGGGATGACTCTGAGGTCAATTTTAAGAATCAAGTTCCTCTCTGTTGTATGCTGCAATGGAGGCAGCTGAACCGCGTCCGATACGAACGTTAAGTCAGAAGAGCGAGCTTCATTTCTATCCCCTTTTTGAGAAATACTTTCCACATTATGGTCCCACTCATCTTTGTCTGATAGTGATCAGCCATTGAGAGGGTCACAAAAAATGACGGAGAATACATACTCTCCTTTGTACACATTCTAAGCGTGTCGTGAATCTAAAAGCGTGAAGACAAATTTCTCGGACCTGCAATAGTGTCCTGCAAACGAGCAACAACCATCTGGATATCTTCACATCAAGGGTAACCTGAGCGCGGGACCAACTGGAGAATTTATACATGGAAAGTTGGGGTGTGGGCATTGGATTGATAAGCGCCATTTTCCCAGCACCATGGGCTTTTTGCGTATATATTGCACACGATACACTCAGCCCAGTCTGTATAACACGGTGACTTTCTCGTATCAGGACTCGATATGGCATGTGGAAAGCGGGACAGACAGATAGACGATCAATCCACTGAGCCTACTAGACAAGGATAAGGGAGAGCAGTGAGGACAAATCACAGTTGCTGCCCGTAGCGGAGCATGCGTCCCTCACCCTGGGCTAAGGAGAAAAGTAGCAAGGAAGAAAAAAAGCCATGAGATGTGACATCTATTCCTACTGTCTAACAGCATTGGACCTGAGGTGCCACGGCATCACGTAGAGGTGGTCGACAACCGATTAGGAGGCCTTTGGAGCAAGTTAGAGGACCATCGATAAATCGACCGATTGTCATCGTTGAGGCTGACGCAGATAAAAGGAAATTCAACGCAATAAGGTTCTTGAAATCCACAAATCTGAAATGAAGGCTGATGATGTACTCTGAATTGATGGCAGCCTTTCAACAACTCTGCAGAAGAGTGCTCCAAGAGACTATTGACAATGATGTACGTCGTATGTTCCGTATCGAGAGCTCTGAGACACGGCGGCAGAAGTGTAGCAGCGAGATTCCTGGGCACCAATAGGCGAAGTGAGTGCCAACCAAGTTCAACACGAAGGATGAATTGAGTAACTTGAAGACATGCATGCAGTAGCCATCGCGGAAACCTCGAAGGTAATATCTCTCGCTGGCGAAACAATCAAAATGCAGAAGGGTGGTGCAGAGAATCAGCATGCCCTGGCTCCGCGGCCATATGTAGACCAGAGGATGCCATCTGAAACTGGATGGAGAGAGATAGGCATATTTGGTAATCCGACCATCACGAAGAGGCTAAGTCGCATCAGCTCCTGTGGCTGGACCTGGTCTCCCGTTCAGTGTCCGCGATGCCACCCACCTCAGCATGCTCACTGTCGGGGGTGGCACAAGGGGAGGTCTGGACGTGGCAAGGTCCCTGGACGGATGAGGAAGTCTGGAAGGCCTGAGGCCACCGCTGAATAATCAGGCGCGGCCTAGAACGGGAGGCGAGCAGGGCAGAGGCGAAGCGGGGTCCCGTCCCGGCGGGCCAGCACAACGCCGGCTGCTTCCATGGCAGACATCGCATCTGAATGCTCATGAGGCTGCTATTCAGGCGAGTGCACATCGTATACACCTCGCAGCAGCGCGGAGGGCCGTCGAACGCCTGTCGAGGACAACGGCAAACTGGCTGAAGAGCCGGACGCGGGGCTCGCTCGAGGCCTGGGCGGCGGCGCCAGAAGCGCCAGAAGCAGGGAAAATGCGGAGGTCGTTGCTGAGTAAGCAGACGGCGTCCAGAGCGCACCAATGGCGGCGCAGTGATTGGTCACCCGGCCCCGGCTTCGACTCGGTTCTGCGTGTTTTTGCCATTTGGCCCAGCGTTCGGCTTCATGGTCGTCGTTTATTATCTTCTGCTGCTCCGCACGTTCTTCCTCTCTTTCTTCCTCTTCAGACCTCCTTGCTGCGGGAAGTCCTCTGTTCATCCCATTCTCTCCTTTTCTGACCAGCGTCTCCCGTTTTCCTCCCGTTCCTGACGCTTCAGATCAACCGTACGATCACTACTGCTCCTAGATATCACAATGGCCTCGGCTGCACGCACCTTCTCCCGGGCCTTTGCCCGCACGACCCCCGCCACCTCCTCCTTCAGACCCGTTGCTCGCAACGCCCGCTTTGCCCTGCCTGCCCAGACCCTCCGTGCCTCGTCGCGCCGGGGATATGCCTCTGAGGCCGGCTCGGGCAAGTCTTCCAACGCCCTGATCTGGGGTATTGGTCTCGCTGCCGCCGGTGGTGTTGGCGCCTACTTCTACCTCAACGGCGCTGACGTCTCCACCAAGTCCAGCGGCCCCTTCGTTCCCACCAAGGAGGACTACCAGAAGGTCTACGACGAGATTGCGAGACTTCTGGCTGAGAAGACCGATTACGACGATGGCAGCTATGGCCCGGTCCTTGTTCGACTTGCGTGGCACGCGAGCGGTACCTACGACAAGGAGACTGGCACGGGTGGTAGCAACGGCGCCACCATGAGATTCGCTCCCGAGGCTTCGCACGGTGCCAACGCCGGTCTGCACGTGGCCAGGGAGTTCCTTGAGCCTGTCAAGGGTACGTTCCTCTTCTGTTCGTTTGCTTTGCGCGGTCAGCACTAACACAGTTCACAGCGAAGTTCCCATGGATCTCTTACTCTGACCTCTGGACCCTGGCTGGTGTCTGCGCCATCCAGGAGATGCAGGGTCCTGCCATCCCATGGAGACCTGGCCGTCAGGACAAGGATGTCTCTGCCTGCACTCCTGACGGGCGTCTTCCTGATGCCTCCAAGGACCAGAAGCACATCCGTGCTATTTTCGGACGCATGGGCTTCGATGACCGCGAGATGGTCGCCCTCATCGGTGCCCACTCTCTGGGCCGAGCCCACACTGACCGCTCTGGCTATGACGGCCCTTGGGACTTCAGCCCTACTGTCTTCTCCAACGAGTTCTTCAGACTGCTGGTTGAGGAGAAGTGGTCGTGGAGGAAGGTGAGTGCCACACGTCTTTCCATCGTCCTAAATCTGAATGAGTAAATGCTAACATTGGCAACAGTGGAACGGTCCTGCCCAGTACACCGACAACTCCACCAAGACCCTGATGATGCTCCCGACCGACATTGCTCTCATCAAGGACAAGGAGTTCAGGAAGCACGTCGAGCGCTATGCCAAGGACAGCGACGCGTTCTTCAAGGAATTCTCTGAGGCATTTGTCAAGCTGCTCGAGCTGGGCGTTCCGTTCAAGCAGGAAGAGAGATGGGTCTTCAAGACCTCTGCGTAAATGGGCCTGGCTGTTGAGTTGTAGTGTTACCTGATTCCCTGTACCCCTGCATTTTTTTCCCTAGCCTGTTATTCCAACATTTTACAGGCTTACATGCCTGTGATCTTTTTTTGTTTTGATGTTTGGATATCCAATGGGTTTCTCATGTTGAGTCTTTTGAGACAGATCTCTGCGGACTCTTTCTGGCGTCTATATCTCAATTGGTTTGGGTGTCTTCACTTTTCCTCTCGAGCTTGACGCTCCCTTCGCTGTGGACGCAACGGACGATATTGGGAAGCATTGTGCGAGGGACTGTTGGCCTGGTCTGTATCAGCTATAGATCTGCCAAATAAAGCTCTATTCTCAACGACAACTGCCAGTTGTTTCACTGCATGTGGGAGCATACATACCATTTCCACTTCTAGTGTCATGAGCCAAACTTCAGGTGCAATGTGTTCACATGCACTCATATCCGCCATTTAAGAACCTGAGTAGACTGAGCTGTAAAGACAAATATCAATAGGTCTATGATGGAGAGAGTAATTGCTTAATTGCTTCTGCTCGTGGTTTTTTCTTTTTTTTGTTTTTTGTGAGGTGCTGTTCCGAGCCTTGGATGAGTGGTGTTACTGTCAACCTACGTCGAGTTTTTAGAAGATAACTTTGTTCGGAGGTTATGTAAAGCGGAACCGAAAACCTTTATCGGCGCCGACACCGGCCTCAGGAGAGTCGAAACAAACCCCGCCTTCCCCAATCTAGAGAAATACAAGTCTATGCCTACTTAGAGGCTAGACGTCTGGGTACTATGGCAATGCTACCATATCCGTTTAGGCAGTCTATGTCGCTTCTTCTGCCCTGAAGTCGTGGTTCTGTGAGACCGCTGCCTGCCCTGCCCCGGCTAGACGGCTTCGAACAAAAAAATGGCAGTATCCGATCACATTGAGCACGACTTCTACGAGATCCTCAATCTCCCTTTCACGGGGACATCCACTACCCTCTCGAAACAGCAGATCAAGGTCGCATACCACCGAGCTTTACTCAGGCATCATCCAGACAAAGCAGCGGGCGCACTCGCCGCAAACTCGCCGACAACGAAAACGAAGCCGGCCACGTCCTCTCTGCGAGACGACGAACCACACACACGGACATACACGGTCGACGAGATCACGGCTGCCTACAAGACCCTATCCGACCCGTATCTACGGGCGGAATACGACCGTTCGCTTCGCCTCCAGCGCTTGGGGGGCGGAGGAGGCAGAGAGGGCAATAATAATGGCGGCGGTGTCTTCCATACTGGCTTGGAGGTTGTCGATCTGGAGGACCTGAACTACGAGGAGGGACAGGAGGGACAGGCCACAGGTGCCTTCTGGTATCGCGGCTGCAGATGCGGAGACGAAAGAGGGTTCCTGATCACCGAGCAGGATCTAGAACGGGAGGCAGAGCATGGTGAAATAGTCGTCGGATGCCGCGGTTGCAGCCTTTGGATGAAGGTTCTGTTCGCGGTCGAGACGGAAGAGGGAGACGCAGGTGATGATGCTCCTGGAGAGGATGGGAAGAAGTGACGTCTGGGGTGTGCTTGTCCGCTCTGTGCTCAGATTTTTGAAGTCTCCCGTCCAGATACTCCCATTGCACAGAGTCTCGCCGAGGAGCTATTGTGGCCTGCCTTCCGCAAGGGATGCAACAATCCACGAGCGTTGCGATATTGCGTCAGGCGGTCAGCTCTTCTCAGCTCCTCTTGCGCTGCAGCCGTCCGATAGAAAACGGTGGATACTCTAACGAGCAGGGAGTATCGTGGTCTTCTGAGAAGATCGCGGTGATGTCTACAATATATCAACAGAGGCTAGGAGTCTCTGTTGGAAAACCAGATTGATCTGGGAAAAATCGAAGCCGGCGTCCACTACAACTGACGACTCTTCTACGGTCTGTGCGGGCGCTACCAGGACTATGGTGGACGAGACCTCAGTACATTGAGATGAGGTACGCACATGACTTGCACCCATGCAGAGAACATAATATAAACTGGGACGTTTGTCGTGTCGATAGCTGTCTGAAGTTCCCGTGTATACTTTCGGTGCCGCTAATGCTGTGTTGCATCGAATAAATATTATATCTGCTAGACATAGACGAAGCAAAACAGTGCCGCTACGGCAAGAGATAGAAATAAAAAATCAATTCTTTAAACGAACGTAATAATTTAGTATTACTGGCCGCTCCCTCCCAGAGTTCAAGCGTCGTGGTGGATTTGCTGCTGCTGCCTTTGCCACGGCTTCCACTTGGATGACATATTCCCTTCTTCGGCGAAAGTTTACAACCTCAGTTTCGGCCACGGAACCTCGACCAGCAGCACCTTTCAACCACCATACCGACACCAAAATGTCGACACCCATCAACATATCCTCAAAGGAGCAATTCAGCTCCCTTCTATCGTCCTCGACAATCGTCGTGACAGACTGTGAGTCCAGCCAGATGCCCTCCCAACACCCCGCGCCTTTTTACCCCGCCGAATGGGCGGACGAGGAGTCTCTCTATGGGCGTCGAGGCTGACTTCTTACGCGCATCCCACAGTCTACGCAGATTGGTGTGGACCATGCAAGGCCATAGCACCCATGTACGAGCAGCTGGCTCGACAGCTCTCGCGCCCGAACCGGATCACATTCACCAAGGTCAATGTTGACCAGCAGAAGGAGATCGCGAAGGCATATGGCATCACAGCGTATGTTGATACTTGCCCGACTCGACGAACCCGTGCTCAACTTTGATACTCTTATTTTCACGAGGAAGGGGATGGATGCATGTAAATGTGAGCGTGCTACTGACATAGGATGTTGTCTACACATCCAGGATGCCCACGTTCATGATCTTCAAGAATGCGCGAACCGTGTCCACCATCCGCGGCGCAGACCCCAAGAAGCTATCCGAGGCGGTACAGAAACTCGCAGCCGAGGCAAGCGCAGCTGAAGGCGGTGCGGCGGGAGAAGGCTTCGGAGGAGCGTCGAGTGGAGGAGCAGGAGCTGGTCGATGGCTGGGCGCAGCCGTTCCCAAGGGATACAACGACGTTACGGACCAGGTGGAGATCAATGGCATCGACTTGCTGAACTGCGACAGTGAGCTCGGTCCCGCGAAAGTGCTTTTCGAGACATCGAGACCGTCGGCCCTGAGTGGTGACAGCAAGGGCAAGGGCAAGGCCGGGGAGACGACGCCGGACTGGGTCGAGAGCGACACGGACGAGCAGCTGATGCTCTACATGCCCTTCCAGTCGACGCTGAAGATTCACTCGCTACACATCACCTCTCTGCCTCCAAGCTCTGGCGACGACGTGCCGATGCGGCCAAAGACGCTCCGACTCTACACGAACCGTTCGCATGTGCTGGGCTTCGAGGAGGCAGAGGACATCACTCCCGTCCAGACGGTCACGATCGAGCCGCGGGACTGGGATGCTCAGACAGGAACCGCAAAAGTTGAGCTGCGTTTCGTCAAGTTCCAGAATGTCTCGTCCCTGGTTATCTTCTTCGTCGACGGAGATGGAGATGGGGACAAGATCCGGGTGGACAGGATCAGGATTCTGGGCGAGACTGGCGAGAAGAGAGAAATGGGCAAGCTGGAGAAGATCGGCGACGAGCCGGGAGAGTAGATCTCGTAGAGAGTGCTTTTCCAAGCGAAACACATCTTTCTATTCATTTCTCATGAGAGGTGCTACGGGCATTCGAAATGCATGATACTGTTACAGAGAGTACAGCAAGAACATCCAGTACAACTACTAAAAACATCTCCAAGCTCCCACATCAAAGAGCATCAAAGACGATGTGATATTAAAAGTTTGTCCGATCCCAAACCAAATGGCCACACCCTTGGAAAAGGAGAAGAAGGACCAATAAAGCAAGAACCGGCGTGCAATTCCATCGTTCTATGACGCAGCTGACACCTAAGGCAACATCATGGGTAAGGATGTTAAGGCAACACGGGTGAAATATTCGCTGCGTCGCCGCACGAAGAAAAGAAAGAAGAGGAGAAAAAAAATTCCAAAAAGTCGCGGGGCAGAATGCTGAATTTATTCTTCTGGCGGCACAACCCTCGGAAAAACCTTGCATGGAAAATGGTGAAACTCTCCGTCTTTGGTTTAGTGCGGTGCAAACAAACAAAAAAACCAAGAATTCAGATTTTGTGACAAGCTATTTGTGCGCCCTGGTGAGGCGAGGTAGTTTTTCCTTTCTTCTCTCTTTGATCAACAAGGCTTGTGATGAGGAGATGCCTGAGAGGAATCAGGTATCTTAAAAAAGTCATAGGAAGAGGCTGAAGCCCTTCTGGGCTTTAGCCTCGAGGACCGTGATCTTATTATAACCCATGTCCTCTGAAGCCTTATTATTATTAGGTACTTAGCATGCTGGCAATCTTGCTGCCAACCAAGTACGGAGTACTGTGTCCTGGGGTGCGAGACAGTAGGTACCTGATCCAGTACAGTGCATCGCATCAAAATGACTCCATATTCTTCTCCATGTTCTTCTGCTTCTTTCGAAAAAGGCTTTGCCAGGGCCAGGCAGTGGTCCAGGTGGTGAATAACTGCCGGACACCATTTGGATATATGTATATATAGAGAGATAAAGAAATAAGCAATGACCCTATATGTGATGTATTATTGTTTTAAGTTTCTTATTTTTGGTACTTTTGATCGATAACAGTATAACATCTTTAGCAACTTGTGTTGCGATTCGCATTATTGCTCGATCGATTGATCGATCGATCGATAATCGTGATTTTTACGGAGTAATAATTTAATCAATTATTGTTTTGGATCCTGTCATATGACGGTCCACGCTTGCAGTTAACCACGAGTACCTTGTCAGTAGTGTCAGGTTCTGGACATCTTGCACGGCGGCATTATTTTCGGCATCGTTGGAAGGTAAGGTAGGTACCCTAAGGTAGCTGCCGCCGGATAGTTTTTCTGGTCGCGAGTCGTGACAGGGCGCCAAGTTTCAACTCTATTGTTATTCTTCTTATTATTGCCTGCCTCACTTTAATTATTATTTATTATTATGAATTGCCTCGAAAGATCTCTTCAAAGTTCATTGGTTCTGTTTTTGTTTTACACTTTGTTATTGAGGCTGAGAACATTGGCTGCCATTTTTGGAATGAATGTTCCATGTCTATCGAGATTCGAGGATCACCTGTTGCGCACTGCTGAACCTGGGCCAGAGATCGTAGGTAAAATCTGCTGTTTTGGTTTTTGCTATAAATATTTCGCGGCCTGAGACAAATCACCGGGATTATTTGACGGGCTATTTGGTACTTACGCAATTACGCGGTCGGCTGCCGATTTGTTATTATTGTTGCATTATTGCTACTGTGCCAAAGTCTCACGGAACCCAAAATAATTATGAAGTGATAGTCGGGATTATTACTCTCGTATTTGCTGAGCATCTCTTCATGTAAAGGCATCTAAACACTTTTTGGCTTCAATAGCCTGAAAGCTTGAACCGGTTAAAGACCTGAGGAGATGGCTGTTGTCCGGGCATCCGGGTTATCGGGGGCCCGAGCCGACGAGCACGTCAGGACCGACTAGGATGGTCGCATCCATGATCCCGTCGATCGTGATATTTGACACCTCTGGGACTTACCCATCCTGGTTTGGCCGGACCTCGCGTGGACTCCGGATCGGTGGCCTGCCTGCTTCTAGCCTCTTGAGTCGACGAGATGGCGTTTCAAGCTCGGCGCTATTGGTTTGTCCCTAAGATAAACATCACAGATCACCTCCCGCACCCTCCGCTCCAGAGTGTCGACTCGAATATCCCAGTCGAGTCAGGCGCGGTTGCGATGTCGGAGCATCAGATATCGGCGACAGGGCTAGACAGATACGTCAGATACGGCATTGGCTGGCACAGTGGGTATAACGGTACGGAAGGACTCCGTAGCTTAACAACCCGCGACGTCTGATAACCAGCCTCTGGATCCCTTGGGAAAGGCGGAGTGAATCCTGAACCTTGTCGTGTATATGGTTGAGCGCTGGAGGACGACGCTATCTCCAGATCTTCGATCGCCGCATCTGCCTTTTACGTAAATCGAACCGCCGGTGATCGTATTTCTCTGGGGAATCAGTGGACGTTGGAGAGTGCTATGGTTCGTATTCGGCACGGAGCGACCTGTACCAGACCGACCAGATACTCTCTTGCGTAAGGTCTGACTGTCTGGATGGACCTGAAATCCGGAATTGCGGGGAACGGTCCCAGGTCGGAAAGATGGCGCTCGCGGCTCGGCGGCGTGCAGGCGACTAGTGCATCTAGAGACTGACGGCCAGACGCTGGAAGTTCTCGAAGCCGGCGGCCTGAAGACCTAGGTACCAGGTACCTCGCTAGCGCTGAGGAACGGCACCTAGGCCCAGGTCCTGGGTACCTGGCGTTGCGAAGCCCGCTCGCCCCGGCCCACCCTCAGGTACGAGCTGTACCTAGGTAGTTGCTCCCTCCCGTAGCAGTCCGGAGCAACATCTCGCGCGGAATTCTGCCGTATGATTTGCTTCTTATAGAGTTATGCTTGAGGTTTCGAGCAATTGCGTTTTTTTTCAATGCCCATCGAGCTTGGATTCTTATCCTCTGCAGCCCCGGCAGTGCTGGATATCGGCCCGGCAGTCGCCCGGCCCTCCGAAAAACGTGCTCCTCACCACGAGGACCTCGAGGACCTTGGCGTTTCAGATTCAGATGCAGGCCTTAAGCTCGCAGGGATTCGGCAAGAGACCGACCATGGCAAGCTGTGATCTCGACAGTAAGATGCAGATTGCAGAGAGAGTGGAGCGCTGTCCAAGAGGCAAGCCGGAAAGCAAGAGGGCGGCCGCGAGCTCGACCTCGTGCCTGCGCATGGCAGCTCTCGGCAGTCGACCATCACCCTCGTTCCCGGCCTCGCTAACAACGGCGAGCAAGATTATTATTAAGACCCCATAGATGGGCTGCCGCGCCTCGGGGGCCTTACTTGTAAGAGTAGTGGCCTGCTCTGCATATCACGAACCCCTGTACCGTCTTAAAGTGAGTCTAAAGGCGACTAAGGCCGCTAGCCCGCCAGGTTGCGCACCAGGTCCTCGCGCCGCCGCGCGAGCGTTGAAGAATGAAACAGTAGCGCCAGTGGCTAGCTAGCAGGCGACGCGACGGTCACCACAGCCTCTGGATTGCACGCCACCCTCATCGCCGCGTACGGTCTAACTACGTCTGACTGTCTATCAGCCTGCTACTCCGGACTGCTATGCGACGCCATCCGTGTCCCTGTCGCCCTGTCTCGACTTGCTGGGAACATCACCAATGTCCCCTTCGAGTCTACGCCTGTTTCAGGCGCTTCGACGACTGTGCACGTTACCCAGGAAACTTCCAGCCAGACCGACGCACTGGTACCGGGGTGGCCTGAACCTGGATTCTGGGAGAGCGTTGTGTGTGGGTAAATGCTCCGGCGACGGTTGCACTCGCGCGAGACGGATCCTCAGGTACCGATTGGGATGATCAACAGGGACCCTTCCGCCGCTGGAGTCTGGACAGTACAGTAGTGATCTGAACAGGCTCAGAGAACGTGAAAGCATGCAGTCGTCTATCCCCCAGTGGGTGGATGGAGTCATGGTACCGTCGCGGGCCTGCGCGGTTTCCCGTGAGGTGCTTCTGGCTCCGAGATCCAACCGCCGTGCCGTGTCTCAGGCTTGTACCTGACTGGTGGGATCGTTGCGCATCAAGTCCCTCCGCCGTTCTGGTCGCTGTCGCGATAGTTGCGGGGTCTTGACGTTCTAGAAACGTCGTGCTTCCTACTGCTTATTCCGCATAGAGTATTTTCTCGATATCTGGGACGCTCTACAGAGGATGATCCGCAGTGGGTTGGAAGATTTGCGCAACTCATCATTATTATTGTTATTGCTCCGTCTTGGCTCGTCATCTCGAGATGTTATTGTGCGTCTTCCCGCCGAGATCGATCAACAAATCCAACCATCTGACGCTCCAGATTGTCTGATATTATTATTGCTCCGACGCGGGACCTATCAGTGGTCTACCGAGAACGCGTCCGGAGGCTCGCGGCAGGCTAAAATCGAGGCAACTGCTCCTTCCCGAACCACCTGAATTTGGGATGTTGGAGCTATCTCCGCCTGATTTGCAGACGATAAGACCGGATTCGCCGGGGAATTTTTAGACGCAACCGCTGCGGCTTGGTTCAAGCGACCGGCCTTCTGCGCGACTGCGACTTATTTATCCTCGAGCCCACCCACTTATCTAGGGAACTCCTTCCGCGGCGACGGCGCCTCCTGCTAGATCCGTCCGGACTCCGTCGACTCGGATGCGCTATCCCCACTTCAGCCACAGGCGAGAGGATCCAAGGCCCTTGGCAACCGTCCCGAGGTTCCCAGTCCTATCTAGCTGCTGGGTCGTGAGGCTCGAGAGGAGATGGGGACTGTGGAGGAGCCCTTCCCTGAGAGGGCTGCCGTCTTCCCCCAAAAGGGCTAGAGACGGTCTGCCCAGAGCCCGCTATCCGTCGAATCATAAATGCAGCAGCAATCACGCATGCACTCTTCCCTTGGGTCCCTGGACTTGGTCAAAGAAGAGAGCGGGATATGTTGGCACACTTGACAAACAACATTCTTCTTTCTGTCCTACGCCGTTGGCCGTTGGCTGTCGTCTTAACTCCGTGTAGGGCCGGTGATCGAGGGCATTCGTGCACTAGAGATCGCCGAAACACTGCTTGGAACGTACCCGGTATCGAATCACAGTTAAAATTTCTGGAAGGCCGGCGGTTTTTATGCAGCTTCGACAGGTATCACGCGTCTAACCGGAGAGAGAAGCTGGGTGTTACATCCATGGGGGTCGCTGTACCGTTCTTATCACCTCAAGCCTCAAGAGGAACATCGGCCGAGGCCTTGCCCCGAGACGGTAAAGCGCGACTGCTGCTTTCCAGAAAACGGACAGGGATGTGTACCATTCTATCTTTAGATCGACCAATAATTACCGGAAGAGGAGAGCGGCACAGAACTTTATGAGCGGGTTGCAGATTTGGTGACCCGAACCGCCAGCCCGTCCAGTCAAGACCCAAAGTCGGGTCGTAGGCTCGACCCGCACAAGCTTGCCCACCGACGATCGAGCAGTCGCTGGCATATCCCACATGCTGTTGCAATTGGATGTGAGCGCTCCGTAAGATCTATCAACTGCCCGCCGTTGCGATCATCCTATCATGTGGAATCGACCATGTACGTCTCTTTTCTTTTTTTTTTCCTCTCTCTTTTCCTCTCTGCATATTTTGTTGCCTTTTATTCATTCCCTCTTTGTCTTCCGCTCGGTCCATGAAGCGGGCGATGATTAATTTATTATTAAACAAGCACCCTTGAGTTTTTATTTGACATAGCCAGACCAAGCCAACAAGGATGACTCGTCTACATAGCCTGCCATTGGGCCAAGTATATTTCTCGCGCTGCATCAGGACGGACGGCGGTGAGGATTCTTCTCCACCCCCAAGCCAGCCCGACCCTCCTTGATAGCGATGTGCAGCACAACAGAAGGAACTGCGTATATCAGTGGTTGCGTCCTCCCAGAGGCGAAGTAGTAGGGCTAGGATCTGCTCAGATTCCCCAGCTGCGACTTGCAGTATTTGTACGGTTCCTGCATTAGACTGCACAACTACCATGTCCGTCGAAACAAGGCAGCACAGACGGCTAGAGCCGTGACCCGATACTACTGTGCACCATCGAGGCGATTGAATTTTTTTCTTTATGGAGTGTAGAGCTGATCGCACAACGGAGGCCGTTTTTTACGCGGGGTTATGGGAGCCTGTACACTGTCGAGGATTTGCATATGAAACAGTAATAACTGCAACAATAATGATACTCAACTCGGTGTCCTACGGATGCTGAAACTCTCCCAGCATGAAATCCGGCGCTGACCAATTCCAGTGCGGTTTGCTTCGACTGATTCAAGTAGTGATGGAAGTGTTTCACCATTGTTCAAGGGCATGAGGTTTGGGACAAGGTGCCTTTTTTTTTTCAATATGCCTGTGTATTATCGCCACCGTTGATAACGACCTGCGACCGGGAAAAAGCACTCCGGCGACGAGGCCAGGAAGCGTTGCGGGCAGGTGGCCGATGGCAGGCTGGGAAATGAGGGCATGTCCCAAGGCGCCTCCGGACGGGTGCGCGGTGGAACCGTCCAGGCTAACCGAGGAGTCGATCACATCTCACCACCACGTCCCATTGGCACCGGGCGCTGGGCGTTGTTGCGTACAGGGTGCACTGTCCTACGGCGACGCGGTCGAATAACGTCGACGCCAGCGGCCATAGGTGGGAGACCACTGCGCGACACGCACCTGCAAAGCCGCCAGTGACTGCGCACACAGCCAGCTGAGCGCGTACAGTACGGTAGGTGAGGTCTGAGAAGGGTAGCCTCTGGTGAGCGCCAACCTCGATCCCTCTCCAAACACACAAGACTCGAGCTGACGCCGCCCTCGTGTGCCAGGCCGGTCGGCGGCGCGACGGCTTCATGCGCCAGGCTTCCCCGGCGGTGTGTCGACACGGCGCAAGTGGTACGACTCGTCCCTCCGCATTTCCCAGCGCGCAGCCAAGCGATGCACCATTGATGGTCGCAATCTCCCACTCGTGCCGGGGCTCCACCGGCCTTGCGCGCTTTTGGCTCCCCGGCCGACGGTGGATCCCGGGCCTTTATGCACCGTCACGGCCCTCCCCCCGTCGATGGAGAGACCCGTGTGGCGTATCGTCGCAAGAGTGGGATGCCAGCGTCCCGAATCCCGCCCCGGACTAGAGTTTAGTCGTGCTCGTCCTGTTCGTGGCCTAAACCCAGGCTGATCGCTCTTTTTATCCACTGCCCACCCATCTGTCTGTCATTCCCTCCAGCATACAGGCCTTGTCTCTCGTTCCCCGCGGCCGTCCAGCCTGTTAATTCATATCTTGATTTCTTCCTGCTTCTTTTTTTTGCCCGGATCCTCATCGATTCCGTCCCACTCATTTATTGTTTGGCTCGCCTCCAATAAGGTCCTGCCCTTCCTTTTTCAGTCGCACCGCTGCCCTACATAGATATCCTACCTCGCGGCCCATCTCTACACACCGGTGCATCTATTAGACAGTCGTCGGGCAACCACCGAGGCTGTTGGATCAGTCATTCATTCGAACATCAAAGGAAACATACACATTCATTCAGCATCCCGCGGCGCATCTTCCGCCCCGTGCTATCCTTATCTTATACCTACCTATTTGCTGGCCGCTCGATTATCCAGGGCCAACATCGGGTAACAGAGTACACACCTAGTTCTTAATATCGCAAGACGAGATTCGGTGATACGATCCTTCGCCTTCGACGGAACCACGGCGCGGGAGTGTCTCGATCACGGTCGACCCTCCCACCATCAATCCAGTTTACATAGTGAGTCAGATGAAGCGCGTCCACCGTCGATGCCCGCAACAGTACGGCTGACACCCATTCCGCAGATATAATATAAAGATTACTGCATAATGGAAGCTTCGTACGCAATGCACCCTGCGACTATGCCAGGGCAGTCGTTTTATTATTACACTGCGGATGCGGAGTCGCAACACCGACAGCACTTCACCAGTCATCCATCCGACATGTCTCCATTCAACGGGCAGATGCAAGCTTTCCAGCAGACTTGTATGCCTGAGCAACAGCCAATGTACGCTCCGCATGGCCAGATGAACATGCAGCATCAGATGGCCATGAAGAGTGCCTTCCACGGCGCGCTCAACCTGACGCCCATGGCCTCCCCCCAGCCATCGCACCTCAAGCCTACGATCGTCGTCCAGCAGGATTCCCCTGCTCTCATGCCTCTGGACACGAGGTTTGTGAGCTCTGACTTTTATGGATTCCCCTCGACCCCGCCGCTCTCCACGCCGGGGAGTACCATCAGCAGTCCACCGTCCAGCAGCGGCGCTCTGCACACGCCCGTGAGTGGAAGCTTCTTCCCGCTGGACAAGGTGGAGGGCGTGAAGGAGGGATGCGAGAACGAGGTGCACAGCGAGATTCTGGCCAACACCGACTGGTCGCGGTCGGATTCTCCCCCGTTGACGCCTGGTGAGTGACCCCTGTTTCGCTTAGGCTGTTCTCTTGAGATTTGGCGGTGTGTTCCAAAATTCACGCTTCGTTCCCTTCTGTTGTGCATGAGACGTGTGAAGTCTCTGCGTTTTCTGAAGGGGTTGGGCGTCGATGCAAGGGTTTGGGTATCTTGGGGGAGCTACTCTTAAACTGTGAAACACCCGACGGGCGGCCCGGATGCTAACCACAACTCCGCAGTGTTCATTCACCCGCCTTCGCTTACCGCCAGCCAAGCTTCGGAGCTCCTCTCCGCAAACGGCTCCTGTCCCTCCCTTTCTCCCTCGCCCTCTCCGGACCCCACGTCCCTGCTCTCGCCGCAGCCTCAGTCGGGCTTCTCGGTCGAGCCATCCAGCTCCGATTTCTGCGACCCTCGACAGCTCACGGTCGAGTCCTCTCTCTCCACCTCGACCGCCAGCGACTTCCCGCCTCTCCCGACCCTCTGCTCTGGTGATGACGAGGAGCACAAGCTGGTCCTGGGCGATGCGACTGTGACCCTCCCTGCCAACGACAACACGCAGTCCGCGTTCACCGGTTCCGCTGAAGATACCCTCACCACCCTTCCCAACTTCGACAGCTTCTCCGATCTTGATTCGGACGACGAATTCAATCGCCTCGTCGACTTCAACCCCAGCGGCAACGCGTTCTACCTCGGCGACAAGAAACAGCGCATTGGTGCTTTCACCGATGACGACGGGTTCCTGAGTGAGCAGAGTCTCGACGATTTTGAAGACGACGACGCTTTCGCCCAATCGAGCCTGTTCGCGTTTGGATCTTCGGACTCCCAGGGCGATTCCGAAGACGCGATCGGCGACATGAAGGCCAAGAAGCGTGGTGCATCGCGCAAGTCGATGAAGAAGTCCAATACTTCCGACACCGATTCCGACACGCTTGGATCAGCGATCAAGAAAGCTCAGGCCAATGTCAACAGCCGGGGTAACAGCACCCAGACACCTGCCTCGTCGGCTCAGCAGACCAGCACTCAGACTCAGGAGAAGGTGGAGACGAATGTCTCTGCCTCCGGCTCATCGGAGGCTCCTGCTCCACAGCCGGTGCCTGTGAGCCGTCGCGGTCGGAAGCAGTCGTTGACCGACGATCCCTCCAAGACTTTTGTCTGCAGTCTGTGCTCTCGTCGCTTCCGCCGCCAGGAGCACCTCAAGCGTCACTATCGCTCACTTCACACCCAGGACAAGCCCTTCGAGTGCACGGAATGTGGCAAGAGGTTCTCCCGCAGTGACAACCTGGCCCAACACGCCAGGACTCACGGCGGCGGGGCGATCGTTATGGGTGTCTTGGACTCCAGCGACGTCGCACCTCCGACTTCCACATTCGACGACAGCGACGCTGGTGCATTGGGCGCTGTGCTCTACGAGGCTGCTCATGCCGCTGCTACCAAGTCGACGACGAGCGAATCCTCCGATGGGAGTGCAACCGAATCTTCCGCATCCTTGGATCGGCGGCCCCTCAAGAAGCGCAAGCGTGACGAATCTGCGTAGAATCGCAAGCCGTCCTTCAGTCTTTCCTCCTTGAGGCGATCATGATGATAATGAGACCAGGAGATTCTTATTTCTTTTCTCTCGCAAAATCGTTAAAGGGCCGTCTTATCATACCTCTGCGGCTTGTCGATTTTGGCTTTGGCTTTGTGGGTTGGCGTTCGGGCTTTGGCAACGGGAGTAATATACCAGATGAGCTTTTTTTTTTTCACTCCTTCAGCGCTTGTCTTTCGCCTACTTGACCCGTCTTGCATCGCAGTCATCTCCGTTGAAGAACGAGAAGTGCATAATAATGGGCTGCTGTGGGGATCTGGCGAACAAGGCGTCGACGAATCTGCTAAGGGTTTAGAGCGATGACGATTACTATTCTCTGAGCGGTGCGCGCGACATGAACATAATACCTCCCGCATGTACTTTTGATTTATTGTATTTCTATGTTCTTTTCTTGCAGATGGCGAGTCGACGGTCTGTCTTGCTCGACGCGTCATTTGATTTTTATTTTTTTTCCACTTCGTGTACTCATTTTTGCCCCTTCTTACCATCCTGCATTCTGTGTGCTTATTCTTTTGATTTTTTCATTCTTTTTTCGGTGCTGGTCACTTTGTGTAGTTTTAATCTTTTTTTGTGTTTCTCTCCTGTCGTTTTCTCATCATACCCCCCAGCGATGTGTTTTTGTGAATGCATACCCCATAATTATTCCCCCTCCGCTTTGTCCTTTGCATCACGACATATGTGTGTGTGTGTGTGTTTGGCGCGCTTGCTTGTTGTGTCTGCATCGTAGCTAGCTAGTGTCGATTTGAGCAAGTTTGAAAAGGGGAAGAAGAAACAAAAAACGAAGTTTAAATTCGAAGCTACTTGGAGCCAACTTGCTTATTTCTCTGTGTTTAGTAGGACCTGCTACATGTAGATTGGTGTAGTCCTCGGAATGCACTGAGGACAGTAAGCGACTGAGTAGGTACATACAGTACCTACTCCATACAACTTTACTCAAAACTTGAAGGCTTAGGTAGTTGTGCTCCGGGCCTCCTACGGGAGTCGTTCCATCTGTGGATTGTACTGTACCCAGACCACCTGCTGTGTCAGGAGTGTGTGTGTGTGTGTGTGTGTGTGTGTGTGTGTGATTTCAAACGAAGCTCGCAATGCGACATTGAAGAGTCGGGTGGATCGATCGGAAGGTCGAAAATCTATGTGCATACCATGGTTCATCCACAGCGGCCGGCAGTGCCAAGCCCAAGGCCTTTCTTTTTTGATCGCGACCCTCAAATCAAGCACCTCAAACCTCAAAACCCGCGCGCTCGCTCGCACGACACGACGGATGATAATTGTACTGTGCATGTGTGATTGACATTTTTATTTCTCCCATTCTTGCGACCAGATTATATTGCCCCCCATTTTTTGGGGGGTTCTCCGAAGGTTATTGTGTGCGGTGCGAGGCGAGTTTCTATGGTCTCACCGTCTGTCTTCATATCGAACCTCTCTGTGTGCCTGCCACTCACTCCAGCGGGACTGCGCGGAGGATCAATCCATCCATTATTAACATTGAAAAAGTACAGTTACATATCTCAAGCGAGCTTTTTTTTCAAGATTCTTCTTCTTTTAACTTCTGATCTACAGACTTTCAGTTACGGTTCCGTAGAACTGGCGGGAGCGTATATGGCTCTCAGTAGTTCTGTTCCGGGTTCTGTGTTCTGGGTTCCGCTTCTAAGGCTAGATCTTCTTCTTCTTCGCCTTCTTCTTATTTCTTCTTGATACCCCTATTTTTTCTTGATTGATTTTGATCCGTTTTTTTTTCGCTCTTTTGCTAGAGGAACCCCCCCCCCTCTCTACCACTCAGCCTATATACCTTCTGATCACCACAAACAGCCACATATAAAATGCCCCCCCTTAACGTCATCGCCCTCATCTCCGGCGGCAAGGACTCGGTGTACTCGATCCTGCACTGCATCCGGAACGGACACAGCGTCGTCGCGCTGGCGAATCTCCATCCACCGTTGAAGAACAGCCCTTCTTCTGATCAGGATCAGGATCAGGAACAGGAACAGGAGGAAGAAGACATCAACAGCTTCATGTACCAGACCGTCGGGCACCGCGTGATCCCGCTGTACGAGTCCGCGCTGGGCATCCCGCTGTACCGGGCGCCCATCACGGGCGGGGCGGTCGATACGGCGCGTGTGTACCGGCATGATGCCGCGGACCAGTCCGCAGAGCCTGCAGCAGCAGGGGGGGAGGGAGACGGAGGAGCAGCAGCAGGAGGAGAGGAAGACGAGACCGAATCCCTGGTCCCGCTCCTGCGACGGATCATGCGCGCGCATCCCGAGGCCAACGCCGTCTCCGCGGGGGCCATCCTCTCCACGTACCAGCGGACGCGGATCGAGAACGTCGCGGCGAGACTGGGGCTCGTGCCGCTCGCGTGGCTGTGGATGTACCCCGTCCTGCCGCCGCCGGTGGAGAGGAAAGATTCTGCTGCTGCAGCAGACGCGGGCTTGCTGGAAGATATGGCGTCCTGCGGGTGCGAGGCGCGGATCATCAAGGTCGCCTCGGGCGGGCTGGATGCCGACTTGCTCTGGGGGGATGTGGCCTCGCGCGACGGGGACGTGCGGAGGCGGATCGTCAAGGGGATGAGGCGGTTCGCCGCTGAGGATCTACGAGGCGCGGTGTTGGGGGAGGGAGGGGAGTACGAGACGCTGGCGCTGGATGGGCCCGATTTCCTGTGGAAGCAGAGGATCGTGGTCGAGGAGAGGGAGGTCAGGGTTGGGGATGGGGGCGTAGGATATGTGCGTTTGAGAGGTGCAAAATGTGTGCCCAAAACTACTTCTTCCACGACTGAAGATCTGCGGCCGAGGATAGGGCCGCAGGACGTAAGACGGCCTGCTCTGCTGGACGAGCGGTTCGCGGATGCGCTTGACGGACTACTTCAGTCAAAGAGCTACGAGAAGAAGACGGTGGGAGCAGACGTGGAGTTGCCTACGGTTGACAGACAACCAAATCGGGACATCGAAATGACTCTATCTGAGTGTGAAGATACGTGGGCGATTTCCAACATCACAGCCCCCGAAGCGGGTCCTGGCGCTGGTGAACAGATGAAGGGGATAGCGAACAAGCTGGACGAGATTCTGAAGTCGTCCGCGAACATGAGATGCGGCCGGCGAGGAACGGAGGATATCGTCTTCGCTACCGTGCTCCTCCGATCCATGGGTGATTTTGCAGCCATCAACGGCGTGTATGCCACTCTCTTCAAGAAACCGAACCCTCCGGCGAGAATCACGGTGGCGTGCGGGGACAGTCTACCAGAAGGCGTCGAGATCATGGTCTCCGTCGTCGTTGACCTGGGATCTAGAGACATGAGACAGGGTCTCCATGTCCAGTCACGGTCATACTGGGCGCCTGCAAATATAGGGCCATACTCGCAGGCCATCTCTGTCCCGGCGAAGCCGGGTTCACGAATCGAAGACGGTGGTGGGTTGGTGTACATTGCCGGTCAGATACCCCTTGAGCCAGCGTCCATGGAGCTTGCAGATGGGCTATCTCGAGATCCACAGACATGGTTTAAGAATTACGCATTACATGCTGTATTATCACTGCAGCACCTCTGGAGAATCGGTACGGCAATGCAGGTCGATTGGTGGCTAGGCGCTGTTGCCTTCTTGGCCGGGACAGACAGGATAGAGACCAAGGCTCGGGTTGCATGGGACCTCTGGGAGAAGATGCATACTCAAGGCACGACTGAAGACGACGGAGACGAGCCGGTGCTGGACGCTTGGGATATCAAGTACGGACGTCGTGGAGATCTTGGAAGCATAAAGCCTCGAGTGCAACCCCTGCCAAACTTTGCAGTGGCAGAAGGAAGCTCGCTAATACCTCCTTTCTTTGCCGTTCAACTCGACGAGCTACCCAGGGGAAGCGATATTGAATGGCAGGGCCTGGGATCGCGGTGTGAGCAAGTGGACATGACCGCTGAAGATCTCGATGACGGACTGAAGATTCAGTCCACTGCGGTAAACGGATCCATCTTCCTGGGTATCGAAATCGGAGCGGAAGAGTCCGGGGCTTCCTTCGAGACTCGCTTACAACGAGCCGTAGAAAGTCAGGGCCACGACGGAGAGCCGTCTCACGCGGTGATTTATACCGCGTATCCGCTGCCGAAGGGTTCATGGCCGGGTCAGATCATCCCATGCAAGTCCGTCTGGGGGCCGCGAGGGCGCAGGCTGGCCGCCGCGATAACCCTGCAGACCAGGCGCCGTAATTAACTAGCATCAATATGCGCAATAAGCATGGAATAGCAGATGGATGAAAGTGAGAGACTACATCTTAGATCGCAAGTACTGGGTTTCCAGCCGGAAGCCGGCTCAAGCACCCTCAAGCATGCTTCCAGAAGAAAGAGAAATCCGTATCTAGATCTGTCAGTAGAATTTTGAAGGCTGGACATCGGGCTGGAACAACACTTTCTAAGGCTATTTTGTGGTATTGGTTCGTATGGACTGCAGCATCTGCAAGACGTGCTCGTAACCATCGACTTAACCACCCTCTTAAGTTTAAGGTAGACGGAGCATATCCAGGCTGGAGAGGATTAGACGCAATTTCCCGTCATGAACTGAACAGCTGCCAAGCAATGAGGAGTTGAGGTCGAAAGATTACGTGCTCTAGATGTTGGATCTCGAACCGGATTAGGTACTGTACCCGGACAGACGAGACCTGCAGCCGTTAGAAACGACGTTGGAAGATCGTCCCACCCGCCAAACGAGGGACACGAGCCAGGCGCACGGTCTCGTGTGGAAACCTGAAGTCGCCAGAGCTGATCCAAGAAGCAAAGCATCGAGTATGATGATGGCGGCCCCGACAGGCGGCTTTGGCGGCGGCGGCGGACGCTGGCTGACGGAAGCAGCGCACGCGTTCGGCGAGAACCGTATGCTTGTGCTGCTGAGCCCCATGTGCTGCTCCGGAAACGACCACGCCCGCCTCGCCGTCCAGAAGAACAACTCGCCTGTCTCGAATCCTCGTCCCTCGTCCGATAAGGCCTGCGGTCGCTGTCTTCCGCCTGTTCTGCGACCCGGCCTGCTCAGCGATAAGACGTGGCATCGCTCCTCGTTCGTCATCCACTGTTCGTTTCGCCTCAAAGACACCACGACATGGCGTTCTGGTCGACCTAGCTGCGACGACTCAATACGATGGTGCTATGGCATCCCAGCAGGATCATGAGGATAAGATAGCCGAAGAGCCCGCGGGCCTCAGGATCTCCGTCCCCGACGACCTGCGGCGGTTCTCGCGCTCCCCTCATCCTTACCACCGCTCCAGCTCCAGGCTCCCGGACTCGGACTCGGCGCCCACGGACAATGGCGATCGCTACAGCCGCGCCTCGGGGTGGTGGAGGACCCCCAGGACATCCAGCGACAGCGGAACGGAGGCGGATGATGAGAGCACCGGCTTTCTGAAGGGCCTGCCTGCGCCTCCTGCCAGGCCCCGGAAGGGCTTGCGCGTCGCAGTCAACGGCGGGGAGGATCCGAGCCTGTGGTTTGTGCCCAGTCGGCCGTGGCCGTTCTACGCGCGGTCGCCGTCTCGCGGCTCGAGACGCAGTTCGAGCGAGGAGATGGATGCAGAGGCCGTCGAGGTGCGGGAGAGAACTGCCAGAAGAAGACGAATTGAGGTACTGCGCAGGCTGTCGGAGACGGCGTTGCTCCTCTCTGTCGGTGCGGTGGTCTTTGCCAGAGAGGAGGTGCGCTTGCTCGCGTTATCTTGGCACAGAGGTGCGGCTTGGATCTTTCAGTTTCTGTCAGGCATTGGGGACACTTCGCTGACTGGTAGTTAGAGATTCTCACTCATATCACTCTCGTCACTGGACTCTACGCACTGTACCCTCTCCGGATATCCAGATGGAACCATCGATCCAAACGACCCCGACTCTCATCGATCTTCTCGTTCTCCGTACCGTCTAGCTTCGATCCAGCACCGTTACTATACCCCATTATAATACCTGTTCTCGTCTCCCTGTCGTTGACTCGCCAGCGTCAGGCGTTGGTTTTGCCGAACATAATTCTCAGCCTCTCGTCTCTACCGCCGCAGGTCATTCCACTCTACAGATCTTTCCACGGGTACAGTCTAGCCCACTGGCTAGTCACGTTGATCCCGATCATCGTCTCAGAGAATTCATTGTTCAGCAGGACCATCCTCAGACCTTTGCCCCTCAGGGGCCTGGAGTCGGAGATCCTCTTTCTCGTTTTCCCGTTACACCAAGCATTGATACCCACCCTTGATTTTCTCTTGACGACTAGCCTTTTACCTGCCGAGCTGCAGGCTTTGGCAACCGCTTTAATAAATTTGTTTATCTTCTCTACTTCTTCCCAGGCGGAGATTCTTAAAGCGTTACTGTGGCTTGGCGGAATCTGCGTCTTTATCTCGTGCCAACACGTCCTACGATGGGAGGTTGCTCTGGCCAGGATTCCAACCTGGAAATTCCGCCGATCTCCCAGTGGGTCGCAGTCGCCGAAAAGCATCCTGAACATTTTGGACCACAAGATCTGCCAGAAGCTGAGCCGAGTTGGTTCCACCGAGGAGCTCACATCGGACAGCGATGTCCCGAACGGCTCGCTCGCTATCAGGCAGCGGAAGGCAGGCCGCGGGACGTTGCCTGTCCGCTCGAGTTCGAGAGGACATAGGAGTGCTGGATCCAGGGAAGCAGTCTCCGCAGTTGACAATATCAGAATCGAAGACATCTTCCAGAATCACTTCAGGATGATACACAGGAGGCGGCATACGATTTCATCATTTGAAGAAGCTGCACATCATCAGGCCAGAACCACTCCAAGCGGCCGACGAAAGCGATCCCTGGCACCAGGTCTTGCCTCATTCCTGTCGCTGACGGCCGCTCAAGCGCAAGTCCGGAAATGGCTTTACGCTGCGTATGTGTATGTGGCCATTCTTCTTATAATAATGGTCCCCGTGAGGAAGTATGTCGGTGATAGGGCCCTTCACGGGAACGAGCCATTCGGCTGGGCGCTTGGCTACCTTTTCGGGGACATCCCATTGTTCAGGTTCTGGGCGGTTACGTCGAATTTGGAGGACTGGATTCCGATCCCGCCTCTGCTCGACCCATCGACCGGCGGGACTTGCCACCTGGGTTGGGTCGAACATCTCCGCTACGACATTTTCGGAGAGGCCAACACACGCCTGTTGATATGCGCGCACTGCGTCCTCGTGCTGGTCACAGGCATGGCCATTGTGTTTCGACTCAGCTCGGTCGTCGAAGTGGACACCCGGCGCAAGGTTTTCCACGGCATGATGGTCGTGATGTTCCTTCCGACGATATACATCGACCCTGCATTCTGCGCGCTCGCTCTGGCCCTCATGCTTGCGATCTTCCTGCTCCTGGACCTCTTCCGCGCCTCCCAGTTGCCTCCCATCTCGAGGCCCCTTACCCACTTCCTAGCACCCTACACCGATGGCCGTGACCACCGCGGTCCCGTCATCGTGTCGCACATCTTCCTCCTCATCGGCTGTGCCATCCCGCTCTGGCTCTCCCTCGCGGACACGCCGCGCGCCGGAAGTGCCCCGTGGGAAGGATGGGACGTCCTTTCTCGGGACGTCAGCATGGTCAGTGGAGTGGTCTGCGTGGGCATGGGAGACGCCGCGGCGTCGCTGGTCGGCCGGCGGTTCGGACGCCTCAAGTGGTTCTGGGGCGGAGGCAAGTCGCTCGAGGGCAGCGTGGCGTTCACGGCGGCCGTGTCTGCGGGCCTGATCTTCGCGCGGGCGTGGCTGGCCTTCGGCGGTTGGCAGACTCCCGGCTCCGGTGTTGGTGACTCCTGGCCTGTCGTCGTGGGGAAATCAATCCTCGCCGCGATGGGTGCCAGCGCAACGGAGGCGGTCCTCACGGGAGGAAACGACAATGTCATTGTACCGGTGGTGCTGTGGCTGCTCGTGAGAGGACTATCCATCTGATCGAGTCTGATTCTCGTATCTGATGCCTTTTCTCCACGAATTATCCATTACTGCACATGAAGAAGCACCCAAGTTGTGGCATATCGACCTGTTGACCATACCGGTATTGAATGAACGGAGGAAGCTCTGCAGGCAGTGTGTATGATGGACGAGTCTTGCTTCTACTGTGTATTTATCTTATCCCGTTCACGGTTGCAGTCGTTTGGTTGATGTATGTAGAATAGACAAAGACGAAGGCCAGGGGCGGTTGGGTATGGTGTCACTGTTTTGTCTCTTCTCCCTTTTCCTCTCTTGCTGAGGAGGCCAGCTTTCTTGCTTGCGGGTTGGATTAACTGTGTTGTCCTCCGTACTGTATATACACACAAGGCTACAGGACCATACGCACGACGTTCTGCAAAGGTATTGGATTGATCCATTATCCAACAATAGACAGATATGACACGACCAGCAATAATGAAGTCAATCCCTGCAACTGGAGAGTCCCCTGCTTGATTGATGAACTAATTGACATGACATGTGACTTTCCTTTCGAACGTGTATCCTATCTTTTTTTTCCCCAGAAAGAAGGATAAACACAGGATACAAAGCTCAATGCTAATAATCCGCTTTATTTACTTCCCAGTCTCCTCCGCACAGAAGAGTAGTAAGCAAGGTGGGGAAACAAGCAGCACTGACTGAATCAGTCGACCATAGCAGCAGTAGTTATTACTCCTAACACCAACTAACTAAATAACAGTCCTGTTTAAAAAAAAATTAGTTTCATTTTAATTTGACCCCCTAATTTTTTGTGTGTGTGTGTGTGTGTGTGTGGACAGACAGCATGTATTGCGCGTACAGTAAGTACACCATTAACTGATTTGGGTAGGTCAGGTCAGGTTAGTACTGTACCTGCTGCAATCTAGGATTCTGAGGTAAAAAAAAAAAAAACCATATTATCCCCAAATAGGGAAACGTTGAGATGAAGTGAGGCGAACTGGGTGGAACTGGAACCTGGAACATGGTCCGGGCACCAGGCTTGGGGGCACGGGCAGGGCAGGGCAGGGCACAGCACGACACCACAACCCATGCCATTAATTAATTAATTAATTAATTGCCAAGACCAATAGATTGGGGAACTACAGTAGACTAAATGAATTAATTGGAGTTAATATACTGTACAGAGTACAGAGGCATTAGGTACCTACATACAGAAGTAGTAGTAGGAGGAGGAGGAGGTTGGGGATTGTTGGATTCAGATTCAGGATTAAACTGGGTATCATGTCTACTGTGTATACTGTGTAGATGATGGAACTGCGGTGCGGGGCGGTACACACAGTGGGTGTGTGTGTGCAGGACCTGAGGTTCTATACTCCGTACCTTGTGTGCTGAACTGTCGAGTACAGTAGGTTAGTCAGATAGGTAGATACAGGCTCTTGAAGGTGTCATGTTTTATTTCTTTCCCTTCTGGTTCTGTCTCTTTCTTTCTTTCTTTCTCCTGTGTTGTGTCCTGTCTGAGCTGTCAAGTTCAAGGCAAGGCAACACAAGGACAAGGGGAGGTGAGAGTGCAGATACTATGTATAATTTCTTTGTTAGGCAAAAAATAGAAAAAAGGGAAAAAAAAAAGTGAGGCAGACAGGCAGACTGAGCCAGCCAACCTTCAGCCTACTGTACTCTGTATGTATGTATGTCTGTATGGAGGCAGCTGGATGGATATGACGGATCTTCCATCCATCCATCCATACACTGTACAGTACGTTAGGTTGGTCCGGTACGCAATTAAAATCAATTCATTAATCAATTGGAGACGGGTCTATGCAGATTCCTCGGCGCTCAGAGCAAGAAAAAGAAAAAGAAGAAGAATAAGAAAAGAAAATTCCGGTACCTGGATCCGATGCGATTGGATCCAGTAGTAGTCGTGTGTGTCTGCGGTACAGCCCACAGGCATGTACAGTACATACGGTACGGAGCTCCTCCGACAGGGTCCATCCCTGTTGGATCTGAAACGAGCTCGGAATACGAGGTACGGAGCAGGTACCTGTGTAGGAATCTGCCGTCTGCGCGGCTGGTTCAGGTGCCTACGTACCCGAGCACTCCGTGCAGTACTTTGTGAAATGGCGGTCACGGTTGGGTAGGTTCCTAGGGAGTAGACGTCGGGATTTGGATGAGATTATTGATCAGTAGCAGCGACGAATCTGATTACCTAAGATAACTCTGTGGTGGTACCCTGTACTTTTGAACCTGTAATAATACTAACAGCCCTGTGCTCGGGCTGGATCGAGATGTTTGCCTGGCGTAGGTATGAATGTACCAGGTACCTGCTACCTGGGTGACGGATCCCTGAGGCGGTAAAATCGTCAAGGTGCCTCCGTCTCGGGTTCACGGCTGTCTACTGTGTATTTATCGATCACTATCAGCCTATGTGGTCTCCTGGGAGACCGGGGCTTGGGGATGCACGGAGGACGGAGGATCTTGCTCCGTAGCTAAGGGTCTAGCGGAGTGCTACTCTTATCAGACGGGGGACTAATGTACGGGGTACTACGTCTGTACTTCTTATCTACTGTGACATCGATGACTACTGCGTACTGTACCACTACACAGTCCATGTACTTGCAGGCACCGACCGCGCACCTGAGACAGATCCTACGTGTACCCTGGACACATGCGCCATGACTGACGCCACAGCAGGCGGAATCGTCGACACAGATAGATCGGGACGGCCGGGTGGATCCGACGATCTGTGGGGATGGGGCTGCGACTAGCGACGCTCGCGATCGATAGGCGGCGCGGAGAAGGCCCATGTCGCTGCAGACCGGAAGATGACGCTGCCTGCGCAGCCTCAGTGGCCGGGTCCATGTCTCTGGCAAATCTGCGATTTCTCCCCTGCGACTCCAATCGTACAGTAGGTACCCGTTGCTTTTTTTTTTTTTCCTCCACCGACAAGCCTCAGAGGGGTCGGGACCAGCCGGGTGCCGCAGCCGCGGCGCGCCCTGCGTGTGGCCGTCGGCGATTGCTGGAACGTAGAGTCCGCAGCAGGTCCGGAGTGGGAGATGGAAACGAAACGGCCTCGGGGGAGGTGCCACGTCGAGCGCGGCCTGGTTGCTGCAGCGGCAGAAGCAGACGCGGCTGTGGGAGGGTGGTGATAGGGTCCAGTGGGAGAGGGGAGTGTTGTTGGCCCGAGGGAGACAGAGCAGGCATTTATTGTGCGCAGCAGCCGCAGCCGCAGCCGCTGTGACCAGAGAGAGAGGGAGTGACAGGTCTCATGGCAGGGCAGCGGCGCTCACGGGATCTCAGGCTGCACGGGCCGTCACAGGACCCGACGGGTGGATGGTAGGAGTCAGAGATAGCCGTCTGCAGGTCAGTTGAGCGCTGTCTGAGAGGCAGAAAAAGAGAGCGCAAGATCCATGGATGCAGGCAGGGCGATAAGGAGATGATGGCCTGGCGATGGCGTCATGGTGAAGTGGGAGCCCGTGATAACGCGGAGCGTCGCGATGAGTCAGGACCGAGACCCTGGTTTCAGGTCACGCCCTCGTCCCTCGTCTCGCTGTGTCTTCTCTGTCCTCTTGTCCCTCTTGTCTCTGCTGCTCCTCCAGATCCCTCCCCCCTCCGCGCCCGTGCAGACCGACTCGCCTCCATCTCCGCCCGTCTCAGAGCGGCCTAGCTCCGTGCCGCCCGCCCTCCTGACCGCCTTGCGCCGCCGCCCATCACCCTCGTCGCTCTCTGCCCGGGTTCCCTGGATCGACGTCCACCGCTCCCTCCGCGCATCCCCGTCACATCATCGCTCCTCGCGCCGGCCGTCTCCTGTTCTTCCTCCCTCCCCTGTTGCTCCCATCCAGCATCTTGCCCTCTCCGCATCTCCCCATCCCATCCAGCCCTACCCGTCCGGCAGGCCATCCCACCGGCCCCCCCTCCCGATCCCCATCCTGTTCTTCCTTCTCTCGCCATCGTCCGTCGCCTCAACCGTGATTCCCTGCCGTTGACGTCGTGCGGTTCGCCCGGGTCCGGTTCCTGCAGCCATCCGCCTCGTTCCCCGTCTCCCCCGTTCCTGGCTCTCCCTTCCCCCATCTCTCCGTCCTCTCCCGCCTCCCCAGCTGTCAGGTCGAGCTCTCCCCCTTCCTTCTCCTTCCTGATGGGCAACGGCCGCTCTCCGCCGTCCTACCCACCGCTGTTGAGCTAGTTGTGTCGGAGAAGTGGTTGGTTTCCCAGGCAGCGTCCGCTGTCGGAGAGTGTCAGAGAGAGAGAGAGAGAGCTCAGTGGCGTGGTGCTGTGCGGATAGGCATCTCCGGCACCCGCGGCCATGGCGGCTCAACAGCATCCTCCCAGCAGGAGGTCGCGGGAGAGCTCCCACCGGGAGCTGTCGATCGGGCGCTACACCAGGCTCGATGAGATCGGACGGGGCAGCTTCGCTACCGTCTACCAGGGCATACACACCGTGAGTCATCTCTCCGCATCTCTACCCCCCGCGGGACCATATGGTCTCCGCGGTCGCCTTGCGCCGGTGCAGGCAGGGCCGTCTTCTTCTGGGAGCTGCTCCGCTAATCAATTACCTCAGAAAAACCGCGCCTACGTGGCTATCAAGTCCGTCAACCTCGGGAAGCTCAACAAGAAGCTCAAGGATAACCTGTCCTCGGAGATCGAGATCCTCAAGGGCCTCCACCATCCGCACATCGTCGCCCTCATCGACTGCCACGAGTCCTCCTCCCACATCCACCTGGTCATGGAGTACTGCGCTCTCGGGGACCTCTCGCTCTTCATCAAGCGCCGGGATACCCTCGGGGACCACCGGTACACCCGGGATATGATCGCCAAGTACCCCAACCCCCGGGTCGGTGCCCTCAACGAGGTGGTCGTCCGGCATTTCCTCAAGCAGCTGGCCAGCGCCCTCAAGTTCCTCCGCGACCGGAACCTCATCCACCGGGACATCAAGCCCCAGAACCTCCTCCTGTGCCCCTCCCCCGCATCGTACCGGAGCCACGCTCCGCCCCCGATCGTACCCTACAAGGGCAGCGAGGACTCGTTCACGCCCCTGGCCGGGCTCGAGTCCCTCCCCATGCTCAAGATCGCAGACTTTGGGTTTGCTCGCTCCCTGCCGTCCACCTCCCTGGCGGAAACCCTCTGCGGCTCCCCGCTCTACATGGCCCCGGAGATCCTGAGATACGAAAAGTATGATGCCAAGGCAGACCTCTGGTCGGTCGGAACCGTCCTGTACGAGATGGTGGTCGGCAAGCCGCCGTTCCGGGCCACGAATCACGTCGAGCTCCTCCGGAAGATCGAGAAGGGGGAGGACAGGATCAAGTTCCCGGAGGACAACGAAGCATCGGATGACATCAAGAAGCTCATCCGGGGGCTCCTGAAACGGAATCCGGTGGAACGGATGACGTTCAACGACTTCTTTGACAACATCGTCGTCCAGGGCGAGATCCCCGGGCTGGTCGGCGAGGACCGGCCCCCGGAGCGCCGCCGTTCCGCCGACGTGGATGCCGCGGCCGTGGACCAGGCGAGGCCCTCAAGGGCTGCTGCCAGAGAGGGCGGGGGTCGTGATTCCCCCCTTCTGGCAAACGCTCAACGGCCCATTACTCCCCGTCTACGGTCGGAGACGCCCCCGGATGCCAGCCCCGTGCGCCGGGTCGCCAGTGGGGATCATGGTAAGCCCCTGGCCGCAGGCAAAGACCTGCAACGGGCTGCTGTTACGGCCCAGCGACCTGGCCCGGCTTCTCCCGCTGCTGCCCCGGGACGGCAAGAACTCCCTGACCGCAATCCCGCAGCCGCGGCACTGGAACGCCAGAGGAGTCGAACCGCGCATCCCCCGGATGCATCGCCCTCCTCCGAGCAGGTGCGGGAGCGGCAGAGGCAGGAAGAGGCCGCACGGGAGGAGCGGGAACGGGCTGCGCAAGACGTCGCCTTTGAGCGAGACTACGTTGTCGTCGAAAAGCGCGCAGTCGAAGTCAATGCGTTTGCGGACGAACTGGCGAACAGTCCACACATCCATGGCGGACTGCCCAAGCAGACCACCTCCAAGGGCGGAGCCGCATCCCGTCGAGCCACCATGCAGGGAGTCCCGCCAGCCGCCGGCGCCCAGGCCACTCCCGCCAAGGCCATGCAGGTCGCTCCGGGGCGGGGTCACCATCGCCAGAGCTCCTATGAACGCAGATATAGCCAGAGCCCGACGTCTGCCATCTCCAAGGCCCTCAACATGGCCAGCGGGCGGCTCTTCGGTGTCGGTTTCTCTCCCCCTCTGGCCAAGGGCGGTCGCTCCCCTCCGTTGGGATACAACCCATACCCGGCGTACCCGACGACGCAAGGCAATCTCATGATCGTCGGAGATGGCGCCAAAACGAATGTCGCCCTGGACGAGGATACCAAGACCGTGCAGATCATCGAGGAATGTGCGACCCGAAGCGACGTTGTCTACGGATTTGCCGAAGTCAAATACAAGCAGCTCATGCCCCTGACGCCCTCTGGGCAGACAGGCACGGCCGTCAAGCCTGGTGCGGACCCTTCGGATCTAGCCGATGGCGGGTTGACCGTGGATGCGGTCGTGACGCTGTGCGAGGAGGCTCTGGTGCTCTACGTGAAAGCCCTATCACTGCTCGCCAAGTCCATGGACATCGCAGGCGCGTGGTGGGCACGCAAGAACAGCGGCGAGGCCTTTGGCGACTCTCGGGACGGCATGTCTGCCACCAGCGCGCTGGTGGGCACCCGCATCAACAACGTTGTCCAATGGGTCCGAGGCCGGTTCAACGAGGTGCTGGAGAAGGCTGAATTCGTCCGCCTGAAGCTGATCGAGGGACAGAGACGACTGCCACCGGACCATCCCAGTCATCCCAACAACCATCCGCCGGGCGCCGCTTCCGCGGGAGGTCTGGGGACGGCAGCCGAGAATGTCGTCGTCAGCACCGGGGTCACTGCAGAGAAGCTCATGTACGACCGGGCCCTTGAGATGAGCAGGGCCGCTGCGATCAACGAGCTCACGGGAGAAGACCTCCCTGGCTGTGAGATTGCGTACATGACGGCCATCAGGATGCTCGAGGCGGTGCTGGAGACGGATGAAGTGCCACGGCCGCGGAAAGGCGGCGACGCAGAGAAAGGAGAGGCTCTGGATGAGGACAAGATTGTCCTTGACGGCGTTCGGGCTGAAGACCGGAAAGTCGTGGTGAAGCGTGAGTATTGCTTCCTTTTATGTGTCTTCCAAATGGATTGCTGACGTGACGTAGTCGTCGCGAGTATTCGCGGTCGTCTTGCCTCTCTTCGCAAGAAGATCGCACTGATGGCGAAGCGGGCGTCGGCTCCGCCAGTCGCGCCAACTGGCAAGGTGCCGGCCTCGAATCTCCGTCCTGCTTCTCCCGCTGTCGGGGCTACTCCGCCAAAATGAACGGGGACTCATAATAAATAGCACAGATGTCGCGTTGACCATCCATCATACTCTTCGAAGAGTCACGTTCCCGGCACGGAACGACGTGTACTTTGGCAGTGTGTCGCAAACTCGAAGAATCAGATACGGGTTTAGATGCACCATGGACTGCTCAACCACAAGGGACGGGCACCGTTGGCGTCGGCCGGTGAACTGGGAGCTTTTCCTGTGTGAAAGCAGGACTCCGAACTCCTTTCTGATCGTTCGACACGGTCATCATCGAACTGCGGTGGGACCTGATCCGGTCAACGCAGGACTAATTTTTTTTTTCTATTGTTATTTTTTTTCGCTTACATTTGCACGTCGGATGCTATTCGGCATTCGCTTTATCTCCGTCTTTCTTTTTGCGGCTCTCCGAGTGGTGTTACATGGGCCATGCTTACCACGGTGGCTTTGATCCTGTTCTACGACTCGAACCGTTTTCTTTTTGACGTGATATTATGCTGGGCGGCTTTTGTTGCTTGATGATCGTTGGATATCTTTTACTAACGTTTCTGGCTCAGTTTGTGTCGTATATCCACTGGGACGAGAAGAGGGAGTTGTTACCACCGGCGTTTCTGTTTGGGATGGGATCTACAGACTGACACACTCGACTCTCTGCTTGTTGCCTTTTTTTTCGTGTTATTTTTTTTTTCTTCCCCTCGATGTCATGGACGAATACCGCAGCAGGGCACTGGTGCCGGGATGAAACGGGATGGCATGACCTAGCATCGCTCATGCGGAGGCCCTCTCCTTGTTAATGTATGGACATCTGGTGTACATAGGGTTTTCTCTTTTTTTTTTCTTCTCTTTTTTTTTTCTGCTTCTTCTTCTTCCTGGGCAAGGGACATGAAAGGGCGGTGCAGGCGTTGGCACGGTGCGTCTGTCGAGGGGGGAACCCGAAGGGTTTTGCGTACCAGCGTGACTTCTGCGTGGGTGGTTTGTGTCTATGTCTCTGCATTGGCTACAGACGATAATAATGGACCAGATTCGTGAGATATGTGTTCCGCCGTTGATAAACGTGTAGACCTTGTGTCGGTCGCCGGCGGCTCGGGATCCCGAACGGCGCGGGCGCAGGCGAAAATTGCGTGATTGCCGCTAAACCGCTCCAGGGACGGCACTCCACCGCGCCGGCGGCCCCGGTCTCCGCGCGAGCTCAGGACGCTGTATAACCTGTGTAGAGCTCTGCTTCTCTCCCACGGGCTTCGGTGGGTGCTGCGCGTCCGCAGGGCCTGTCTCTGCACGGGGCGGCGCGAGCCAAGAGGCTGCTCGTCCGCCCCGTCCGCCGACGCCCATGGATCCGGCGCGTCTCCGCCGTCGTCTCGCTGGGAGAAGGGAGCCGTGGACGCCTCGACGGCTCCCCCATCACCGTTTTCGGTTTAAGCGGGCGGAGCTCTGGCGAGATCTCGTTTGTCGTGCTTTTTTTTTGCCCGATTGCGCCATCGACGCCCGGACGCTGCATGTGCCATGTGCCTTTTTTTTCTCCTCTAGCGCTGGCGGACGCTGGACCTCTGCGGTCTGGACAAGCTGTCTCTCTTTTTCTTCTCTCTCTTCCTTCTTCATGGAACACCGGTCTTGATCTTGATTTTGATTCAAACTTACTGTGTGTGTGTGTGTGTGTGGAAAATCTGGTGTTGGGAGGGACCTACTTAATTTCTGGGGATCGTTGGAGACTGCCCGTTTTCCCCTACCTCTTCTTTCCGTTTCTCTTCGACTTTCCCAAGAGATACCCTTGAGGTATTATTATTATTATTCTTTTCTTCTGCTTGGGTCCCTCACTAGCTGAGAGAGTAATAGCTCCGTCTCAGGCTGCTTCCCGCGTGCTCTGTTATATTGCGCCACTCTTAGCCCAAGCACATCATCCCCATCCACAGCTGCACGCAACGCGGATATCGTCGGTGCTCTCACGATTCTCTTGCAAGCTGTCTGTGGGACGCTGGGTATAAACCCAGCTGTTGTGCCTTTCTGGTCCCAGACTCCTCCCCAGTTCCGATATATCTTTCTTATATAAGAAAGACCTTCCCCGGCCGGGCCCACCGCCTCTGGGCTATGGGAGCTTAGACACAACCTTCCTGTGTCAAACAGAAGAATCACCTCAGTCAACATGAGCTCCTCTCAACCCCAGGATCTCGAATTCCAGAAGGGCGTGGTCTCCGACGTCAAGCCGGCGGCCGAGAATGCGCCGCGGAGGGCGGACGGGATCTCACAGCTGTGTATGTACTGTTTACAGAAGAAAGCATCCTTATTCTCTGGTCCGGTTTCAAGCTGACCTGTCTATCTGTCTGTCCCAGACGATGGCAACGTCTTTAATGAAACCCCCGACAGCCGACGGCAGATCGGCGTCGTCACCGCATCGTTTCTGATCTTCAACCGCATCATCGGCACCGGTATCTTTGCGACCCCGAGCGCCATCCTCTCGCTGTGCGGCAGCGTCGGCCTGTCGCTGTTCATCTGGGTCGCGGGCATGCTGATCGCCATGGCGGGCACCGCCGTCTACCTGGAATGGGGGACGGCGATTCCGAGGTATGTTGCAACTTTGTTGCCTGTATAATCTGTCGGGCGATTCTGGTGTTGACTCCCGTAGAAACGGAGGCGAGAAAAACTACCTCGAATACATCTACACGAAGCCCAAGTTCCTTGCCACGGCCATGTTCGCGGCGTACGCCGTCCTGCTCGGCTGGGCCGCGGGCAACAGCGTCATCTTCGGCGAGTACATCCTCAACGCCGCGCAGGTCGAAGTCACGCGGTGGAACCAGCGCGGCGTCGGGCTGGCCTGCATCACCGCGGCCTTTCTCATCCACTCCACGGCGCTCAAGTGGGGTCTCCGGCTGCAGAACGTGCTGGGGACGATCAAGCTGATCATCGTCCTGATCATCATCGTCTCGGGCTGGGTCGCGCTGGCGGGCCACCTGAAGATCGAGAAGCCGCATAACTTCTCCAATGCCTTTGAGGGGACGAGGGGCAGCGGATATGGCATTGTCACGGCGCTGTATAACGTGATCTGGTCGTATATCGGTTACTCGAATGCAAACTACGTAGGTGATCTGTCGTCTCCGTCTGATTGACCACTTCTGAACGAGGTGTAGGCTCTGAGCGAGACCAAGAATCCCGTCCGCACCCTGAAGATCGCCGCCCCCGTGGCGGTCATCGCCGTTGGGGTGCTGTACATGCTCGTCAACATCGCCTACTTCGCGGCCGTCCCCAAGGAGGAGATCCTGGAGTCGGGACGGATCCTGGCTGCGTCCTTCTTCCGCAACATGTTTGGCGAGAAGGCGGAGAGGGTGATGTCTGTGTTTGTGGCGTTGTCTGCGTTTGGCAACGTTTTGTCAGTGCTGTTCTCTCAGGGGCGGAGTATGTTTCTTTGTTTCCTTTTCCTGTACAACTTTTGGAAACCACATACTGACGCAGGCACAGTCGTCCAGGAGCTGGGCCGCGAAGGCGTGCTCCCCTTCTCCAAGGTCTGGGCCAGCAACTGGCCCTTCAACTCCCCCATGGCGGGACTGTTCGAGCACTACCTCGTTTCTGTGATTGTCATGCTCGCGCCTCCTCCGGGTGACGCTTATAACTTTTTGCTGAAGTGAGTTTCTCCCTTGCCTTTCTCAATCTAATCTCCACGCTGACGTGGGAAAAAAAAAAAAAAGTCTCATCTCCTACCCCCTCTCCATCGTCAACGTCTTCGTCTCTGCCGGCCTCATCTATATCTACCTCTTCCCGCACCGACACCCCACCTGGGCCCCCGGCATCCGTGCCACGCTGCCCGTGGCCGTCTTCTTCTTCCTCTCCAACCTCTACCTGACCATCGCGCCGTACGTGCCCCCGGACGCGGGCGAGTCCGTCTACGAGGACATCCCCTACTACCTGCACTGCGTCGTCGCGCTGGGCGTCTTCGCGGCCGGCGCCGTATACTACGTCTTCTGGGCGATCCTGCTCCCGCGGCTCGGCGGGTACACGCTCGTCAAGGAGACGATTGTCGGGCGCGACGGCTGGTCGCGGAGCGTGTTTGTCAAGACGCCCGCGAGAAAGCTGGGCGATGTGGAGCGGTCGGCGAGAGTGGTGGATAGTAATTGATTAATCGATTAATCAGTATTAGTATTATTGTTGGTTCGGAGTGGGTTGGGTTGGTTGGGTGGGTGGTTGGTGGTATACCTAGAGAGGGAGATACGTATGTATGTATGTATGTTTTATTATTACCCAGTTGCTATCAGACAGGCTATGTAATGTACATGTAATGCCTCTCTCCTGTCGACTTTCCAAATCCGGTGATTTTTTTTTAAAAAAAAAAAAAATAAAACTAAACTACCTAATATATATATATAATCATAAATACATTCAATCCCGACAGGGAGACCCGGCAGCCAAATCCTCCGCCAGCACCGGGACTACTTCCAACAACGCTCCGGACTGGTTCTCCCATACGCCAAAAACCCGACGATAATCGGGACGAACTATATACAAGGCCAACCCTCGAGACTGACTGACTACA